>Ga0302136_1000005_pt1 | contig 284084 bp, 213 predicted proteins | sample CBN3_20m_MG_FD_203116 | JGI IMG/M metagenome (GOLD analysis project Ga0302136, IMG submission 203116) | Marine microbial communities from Western Arctic Ocean, Canada - CBN3_20m | ecosystem: Environmental > Aquatic > Marine > Oceanic | place: Canada: Western Arctic Ocean | collected 2017-09-15
TGTCACCTGGATCGTTCCCTAGCAACATCAGGGAAGTCGTGCAGGGCGGGGTTGACGAATCCTTGAGGTTCGTGGATGCGCAATTGGCGCTCGCCATGAAAGGTGAAGCCGCTGACGCCACCGGCGACGACGGTTACGCGTCGGAACAGAAACGCACCGCGTCAGTTGCGGAGTCCGAAGCACTTGCCGTGATTACGTTGCTGAAAGCTGCGCAAAAAATTCGGGGCTTCGGCGCCGCGCGGTTGGTTCCAAAACGCGACTACGCGCTGAGCGAGTTGAAGTTGAACGACATAGAAGCGGACAAGTTGCTGTCGCCAACCGAGAGCACGATTTCGGGAATACGAGACTGGTTCACCCGGGGGTTCGTGGTGCTCGTCGGTGTTTGGATATTCGCAGCGCACCCTGATGGGCGGCAAATAGCCGCCTCTCTGACCTTTTTCGGCGGCGCCGTTGCGGTGGACCAAATCGGGTTTGGCGGGGGCATAGAAGCGCTCGCGCTGGATACCGCGGCGCAAGCCACGTCGCCTCAGGTACGTATTGCATTTCCCAAATCCCGCCTCCCTGTTTCAAGCCCCTCTGTGACTACTTGCTGTTTACTACATACTTCACAAGTGCACTGTTTGCTCATACAAATTACATTCTGATACTTTCTTTTATTTATCGTAAGTACGTTACCCGCCTGCGCCTGCACGAAGCCGCGCACTTTTTAGTGGCGTACCTGATGGGCATCCTCCCGAAAGGGTACACGCTGTCATCCAAAGACGCGTGGGAGAAGTACAACGCCCTGAACGTCCAGGCGGGGTGCGCTTTCTGCGACGGCGAGTTCCAGGAAGAAGTCGCGCTTGGGAAAATCACAAGCGCCAGCTTGGGAAAGTTCGCGTGCGTCGCGCTGGCGGGCATTGGGATGGAGTACGTAGAGTTCGGGTTCGCGGAGGGCGGGGTGAGTGACGTGCGGCAGCTCGATGGCATGCTAAGGGCGCTGGCTTTCTCGCAAAAGAAAAGCGACAGCGAAGTGCGGTGGGCGGTGCTTAATGTTATTTCCATTCTGCGAAGGCACAAAGGCGTGGTGGTGGCGCTGGCCGAAACCATGGCAACAGGCGCAACGGTCGGGGAGTGCGTCAAACGCATCGAACAGGAACTAGGGGACGATATTTAGGGGAAGGGGGTAGGGGGTAGGGTTACTTGTTTAATACTGAGGAGGTACTAGTTAGCTCGATATTCGATTAAAAAAACTTTTCAGGTGTTAGGTTAAGGAGGTGTTATTTGTATGGGTATGATAGTACGAGGGAAAGATAGCGACCACGCAAAACTAGTGTACTACATATCTCATTCGGTCTTTACTCCTCTGTCCACTTTTTCGGTTTCCGCGCGGCGTAAAACACAAACCCGGGGTCGCGGACGTCGGCCTTGAAATCAACAAGCCCGCACTCCACCATCAGTTCCTCCAAATCAAGCACGTTCCACTGTCGAAACCCCCTTTGGCCTCCCGGCCCGGCGATCGCGTCGGAAACCTCCCGTAACACCGCGTCGATTTGACGTTGCGCTTTGTTATCCGCGAAGGGTAAACGCGGCGAAAGAAACTGTGGTTGTAAAAAATAAGTGTCAGTCTTGAGTCTTACTGTATGGGCAAACAGTCTACTTGTGATGTATGTAGTATACTTCCTTTTAATGACTAGTGTAGTCACAGAGGGGCTTGACACAGTCGGCGGGATTTGGTGAAACACACTACGCACCGTGGTGCCGCAGAACGAGCCGCCCGGTTCCAACACGCGCGCGATTTCCGCCACGGCGGCGCGGCAGTCGGGCCAGCAGTGAATCGCCGCGCCCGCGTGTACGCCCGCGATTGATTCTTGCGGGAACGGGATGCGCGCGATGTCCGCTCGGACGAACACGAGTCCGTCGGTTTCGTCGGTTTCGTCGGTTTCGTCATCTTCATTGGAAAGCAGCCCCTCGTCCTTGGCGAACGCCCTCGCCTGCGTGAGCATGGCGGCGCTGAAGTCGAGCCCCACCACGGAGGCGTAGTTTTTGCTTTGCACGAACCTCCTGGTGAACAAACCGCTGCCGCAGCTAGCGTCTAGTAAGATTTTGTGTTTGGCGTGCGGCAGCAGTTGCGCCTGCGCCAACTCGAACTCCTCCTCCGGCCCGGGGAACCCGGCGCGCTTGAACGAATCCCGCCACCCGCGTTCGTACGCGAACGCGACTTGCGGGGTTTCGAAGGTTGCGGTGCCCATGTAAGCAGAAGTGGGCAACAGGCCTTTCAGGTCTTTCGGGAGGAAAGACCGCGCGAGGTCGGTCAAGGAAACCGGCCCGGCCGATTTCGAGTTCACCGCGCTCCCGATGGTTAAGTTCCAAACCCCATCTGCCTTGGCGTACCTCAACCCGGATTCGGGGGCGAAGCCTTTGAGTTTTGCCAGAAAAGTGTCAGTATTGTTGGGCAAACAGTCGTTGGATTTGGGAACGAAAGAGCTGGGCTACGCGCCGGACGAGGACAACATCACGGCGAAGAAAATGGAATACGTACCTTTTGAGTCCAGGGGCTTCAGGGACACGGGGCACGCCAAAGGCACGGTTACCGTGACCGCCACTACGGTGGGGGGGTCTTTATTGGGGGTCACGGGAAGGGACGCAGGAGCGGTGTCGAACACGCCGTCGGGGGTCACCTGCTCGGTGGCAGCAGCTCTCAGAGAGGTTCGGGAAAAGCGACGGTTCGACGATGACGTCGATGCATTCCGTGACGAGGTGACCCTGCGCCTCACGGGAACGACGCGCGCTTGGATGGAGTGCGGCGGCGTCGCGGAAAGCGCTGCGATGGACATGACAGCGGGAAGAACTGCGGCGGAGGGGTGCGAGACTGCGGGACGCGACGGCCACCGCGCGGCGGAGTGTGACGCGTCGCCAGGGAACCGCGTCGATGTGTGCGAGTGACAAAATTTTGGTGCCGGTTCCTTTAGCGCGTTCTGAGGCGAAATTGTAAAGGGTTTTTCTCCAGCCTCTCCGGCGGCTTCCGATCGCGTTGGATATGCGCGCCTTCCCACACCGACGCACGCCTCGCGTCCCGCACCATGGCCGACGCTTCCGCGCCGCCCGCGGCGGGCGCCCCCACGGAGCCCGCGGGCCCCACCCCGTTCCAGCAGAAGTCCCCGTACTACGCCAAGCGCATCGAGTTGTTCGAGAAGTACTTCGCGAGGGAGGGCGAGAAGCAGGAAGCGGCGAAACTTACGAACGAAACCATCCAGGTTGTGATGCCTGACGGTGCGATCAAGGAAGCGGTCCGGAACGTGACCACGCCTTGGGACATCGCGATGGGCATTCACAAGAAGCTAGCGCAAGCCTCGCTGTTGGCGCACGTGGACGGAGGGGACTGGGACATGAGGCGACCCTTGGAAGGCGACTGCGCGTTGAAACTGTTTTCCTTTGACGATCCCGAAGGCAAGGAGCTTTATTGGCACAGCAGCGCGCACGTCCTAGGTGAGGCACTCGAGCTGGAGTACGGCGCGGACTTAACAATCGGCCCATCAATCGAGGAAGGGTTCTACTACGATTGTTTCCTCGGCGAACGGACGTTAAGCGACCACGAACGCGACGCAATCCAATCGCGCATGGAGAAGATCTTCAAGGAGAAGCAACCATTTTTGCGAATCGAAGTCACGCGCGAAGAAGCGCTTGAGATGTTCACCGAGAACAAGTTCAAGGTCGAGCTCATCACGAACCTTCCGGAAGATGCGCGGATTTCGTGCTACCGCTGCGGCCCCATGGTGGATTTGTGCCGAGGCCCGCACCTCCCGGACACGGCGTGGATCAAAAGCGTAAGCGTAAACCAGGTGCGTATTTGCATTTCCCAAATCCCGAGACTGTTCTGTTTTCCCATTCAAGGCTGACACTTCTTTTTACAATCACAGTGCTCGCGCGCGCACTGGCGCGCGGACGTCACCAAGGACCCGCTGGTGCGGGTGTACGCGGTGACTTTCCCGAATGACAAGCTGATGAAGGAGTACAAGCTGCGAATCGAAGAGGCGAAGAAACGAGACCACCGCGTGCTCGGGCAGACCCAGGAGCTCTTTATGTTCAACGCCCTTTCCCCCGGGTCGTGCTTTTTCCTGCCCATGGGCGCCAAGATCTACAACAACTTAATTAACTTCATCAAAGAGAAGTACTGGGAGTACGAGTACGAGGAAGTCGTGACGCCGAACATTTACAACTTCGAGCTGTGGAAAACGAGCGGGCACGCCGCGCATTACAAGGAAAACATGTTCTCCTTCAACGTCGAGAAGGAAGAGTTCGGTTTGAAACCGATGAACTGCCCCGGGCATTGCGTGATGTTCGGCAACCGCAAGCGGTCGTTCAGGGAGCTGCCCATGCGCCTGGCTGATTTCGGGGTGCTGCACCGGAACGAGTTCAGTGGCGCGCTGCACGGCTTGACCCGAGTCCGGCGGTTCCAGCAGGACGACGCGCACATTTTCTGCCGCCCCGATCAGATGGAGCACGAGCTTTCGCAGTTTTTGAAATTCCTCGACTCGGTGTACGAGGTGTTCGGGTTGACGTACGAGATGAAGCTCTCGACGAGGCCGGAGGGGTACCTCGGCGAGATCGAGATCTGGGACCAAGCCGAAGCCGCGCTTACGCAGGTGCTAAACGCTTCAGGCAGGGAGTGGAAACTGAACCCCGGGGACGGGGCGTTTTACGGACCCAAAATCGACATCACCGTTTTCGACGCCCTGAAACGCCGGTTCCAGTGCGCCACCGTACAGCTGGATTTCCAGCTCCCCATCCGTTTCAACTTGAGTTACGTCACTGAGAACAACGAACCCGCGCGGCCCGTCATTATTCACAGGGCGATCTTAGGCTCCGTGGAACGCATGTTCGCCATCCTCACCGAGCACTTCGCGGGGAAGTGGCCGTTTTGGATCTCGCCGAGGCAGGTCATGTTAGTTCCTATTTCCGAGGCGAGCCGCGGGTACGCCCTTGAGGTTCGGAAAAAGCTGCACAGCGCGGGTTTCCACGCGCAGGTAGACGAAACCGACCGCAAGATGCAGAAAAAAGTACGCGAGGCGCAGCTTGAGCAGTGGAACTACATCCTGGTCGTGGGCGACGGCGAGCAGACCAACGGCACGGTGAACATCCGCACGCGCGACAACGTGGTGCACGGCGAGCACGCGCTGATAGATTTGATGGCGGTGCTCGAGACGGAGCGGAAAACGAAATCGCTGACGTGCATGTTTGGCGTCGAAAAGAGCGCGGCGGCGGCGGCGGCGAGGGAAGCGGAGGAGGTTTTGGCGAAAGCCGCGCTCGACGCGGCGGCGGCGGCGGCGGCGCAGGAGTAAGCCGTGACCGTACTGAGGCGGGAACATTATTTTTTTCTTACGAACATCGAGCTAACTAGTGCGGCGGCGATCCTAGCCACCGTGAGACGGGAACCTTGTTACAACCGGTCACGACGATCACTTCGTTTCTTTTCTGTAATCTTTTCACGCCGCGCCTCGCTTGAAATCCACCACGAACAGGGGTAACGCGTGGTGGTGGTTCTTCACCACGACGTGGTCTCCCACCGCGGTGCACTCGTCCAGCAGAACCGCGACGGCGACGACGCGAACGGAGTGCGTGGGCGGCAAGGCGTGCGCGTGCGCGTGTTGGTTTTTGGACGAGCGGCTAATTTGCGACGCCGCCGTTTCCAGCTCGAAAAGCGTGGACCAAGGACCTGGCGCGCTCGCCGTGTTGGACGGAGCGCGGGCGAGGGAAACGAGCTCCTCGCGTTGCGCGAGCGGAATGCCAGTCAGGTTCCCCACCGTCGCGTCGCCAAACGCGTTCGCGTTCGCCACCGCGTACTCCTCGCGCGATATCGCCCGCGAAAGCGCGTACGTGGTGTCCACGGTGAACCAGTCCCCGCCGCTTAAACGGAGGTGCGGGTCCATCCCAGTCGCGCATATCGACACCGCGCTGCGCGCGGACGTGCCGTGGAACATCACCTTGACTTCCTTTTTTGTGGACTTCGTGTACGCCTTGTGGAAGCGCTTGTACAGACGGGTGCCACACACGGCGTGCGGGTTGGTGGTGATCGTGGGGCTTGTGACGTCCAGGGCGTCGCCGAAGCACCGAAACGAAACTTCGTTCTGAAAAGGCCTCGCCGCCAGTAAAGGCCCCACGCCCGCGAGTCGCAGTGAGTGCACCACGTCGCCCTTGACGCACGCGCACCGCGCGCACTGCGCCAGCAAATGCACGGACCTTCGCGTCAGCTTGTGCTCGTGACCGCACGCCGCGCACTCCCACGGCGTCATGGAGTCAGTCACGAGTTCTTTCTTCGGGGGGGGTTCGGTCACGGAGGGAGAGAGTAGTGGCTTTTTAGGGTAAACCCTGAAGGGCGCCTTCTCGAACACTCCGAGTTTCGGCTCGCCCGTGCGTTTGGCTTTGGCGGTCTTACCCCGAGGGCGTCCCGGGGACGGTCCAGAAGCAGCGCGCGTGTCGCACGCGCGATCTTTCTTGCGTGTCATGACACAAGTCGTGCGCGTAGTCTCAGTGGCGGGGCGGGGCGTAGCGGGGCGTCCCTTGAGTCCCTCGGGAGACGTATCGGAGTATCTCGGCAGTGACGAAACTTGAGTGGTTTTCATGGGCGGGACGGAACATACAAGTACTGATACGAATCTGAGATTCGAGAGAACGAGACGAATATGACGATGACGGAGACAAAGAAAAAAGAAAGGAACAAACGAGACGAGCAACACCGGGACCGCGGACCGCGGGGAAACATCTCGAGGGTGGATGTCGTGTCACCCGATTTGGAAAAGTTTCCCCTCTTCGCAAACACGCATCACACGGTCATCGTGCTAGGTATGGGGGAGTTCATATACATACATGCACGGTGCTGACACTACGTGCGGGCGCTCACCGCGAGCGGTGGTGTAAACTTTTTGTTTTGATGAAGACTGAGTGAGAAAAATAAAAAAAAAGGGCACGCCGCAGTTTCAGTTGTCACGCCGCGCCTGCGTCTCTGAGAATCTGAACAATCGCCGCCTGGCCAAGATGACCGCCGATTAATAGCGGCGTAATGCCACGATCGTCTGCTTTGTTGACGTCTGCGCCCAAGTCGATCAGCGCCCGCTCCACCGCCTCTTGGCCAAATTCAGTGGCCATGAACAGCGGCGTCGCGCCGTTATCCTTTGCCTTGTTGATGTCCGCGCCCGCCCCGACCAGCGCCCGCACCACCGTCTCGTGGCCCTTTTCAGCGCCGATGCACAGCGGCGTCATGCCATTATCCCTTGCCTCGTTGACATCCGCCCTAGCCTCGATCAGTGCCTGCACCTCCGCCTCGTGGCCGTGGTGAGTGGCCATGAACAGCGGCGTCACGCCGTCATCGTCTGCCTTGTTGACGTCCGCACCCGCCTCGATCAGCGCCCGCACCACTGCCCCGTGGCCTTTTTGAGCGGCGACGGACAGCGGCGTTACACCTTTGTCATCCGCCTTGTTGATTTCCGCGCCTGCTTCGATAAGCGCCCGCACTACCGTCTTTTGACCTTTTTGAGCAGCGATGCACAGCGGCGTCGTGCTGATATCCCTTGCCTTGTTGACGTCCGCGCCTGCTTCGATAAGCGCCCGAACCATCGCCTCGTGGCCCTTTTGAGCGGCGATGTACAGCGGCGTCACACCGTTATCCTTTGCCTTGTTGACATCTGCGCCTGCTTCGATAAGCGCCCGCACCACCGTCTCGTGGCTGTTTAGAGCGGCGCACAGCAGCGGCGTCGCGCCGTCCTCATTTGCCTTGTTGACGTCCGCGCCCGCCTGGACCAGCGCCCGCACTACCGCCTCGTGGCCCTCTTGAGCAGCGATGAACAGCGGCATCACGCCGTCATCCATTGCCTCGTTGACGTCCGCCCCAGCCTCGATCAGCGCCCGCACTACCGCCTCGTGGCCGTTTTGAGCGGCCATCAACAGCGGCGTCCAGCCGTCATCCCTTGCCTTGTTGACGTCCGCACCCGCCTGGACCAGCGTCCGCACTACCGCCTCGTGGCCCTTTTGAGCAGCGATGAACAGCGGCATCACGCCGTCATCCATTGCCTCGTTGACGTCCACGCCCGCCTGGATCAGCGACCGTACTACCGCCCTGTGGCCGTTTTGAGCGGCGCACAGTAGCGGCGTCGCGCCGTCCTCATTTACCTTGTTGACGTCCGCGCCCGCCTGGATCAGCGCCTGCACCACCGCCTCGTGACCGTTTTGAGCGGCGGCGAACAGCGGCGTCCAGCCGTCATCCCTTGCCTTGTTGACGTCCGCACCCGCCTGGACCAGCGTCCGCACTACCGCCTCGTGGCCCTTTTGAGCAGCGATGAACAGCGGCATCACGCCGTCATCCATTGCCTCGTTGACGTCCACGCCCGCCTGGATCAGCGACCGTACTACCGCCCCGTGGCCGTTTTGAGCGGCGCACAGTAGCGGCGTCGCGCCGTCCTCATTTACCTTGTTGACGTCCGCACCCGCCTGGACCAGCGCCCGCACTACCGCCTCGTGGCCCTCTTGAGCAGCGATGAACAGCGGCATCACGCCGTCATCCATTGCCTCGTTGACGTCCACGCCCGCCTGGATCAGCGACCGCACTACCGCCTCGTGGCCGTTTGCAGCGGCAACGAACACCGGCGTCGTGCTGTCATTCGCCGCCTTGTTGACGTCCGCACCCGCTTCGATCAGCACCCGCACAACCGCCTCGTGGCCAATTTGAGCGGCGATGTAATGAGGTGTCACGCCTTCATCCTTTGCCTTGTCTACGTCCGCACCCGCCTGGACCAGCGCCCGTACTACCGCCCCGTGGCCATTTTGAGCGGCGAGGTACAGCGGCGTCGCCCCCTCATCCGTCGCCTCGTCCACCGGGCAGCGGTTTTCGAGCAACCACTTTAGCACCTTGAGCTGCCCGCCAGACGCCGCGGCCAAACTCAACCATTTGTCAAACGTCACACGACCGCGCCGATGCAAGCTTTTCAGCGTACCTAAGCATCCGCGCCTCGCGGCTTCTGCAGGCTGACGCTCCTTGACCGAACCTTTCATTCCCTTCTCCCCGATCGCGTCGCGCATCACGTTAGCGAAATCTCGGAATCCCGCGAGTTCTGCGGGTGAATAGGATGGAGCTCGCGTGAAGGTGGAGTTCGAGGTGGCTTCGCGCGCTTCGGGCTGATCCGTGGCCGTCGCGAAACGACCGCGTGCGGGAGTATCTGAGCTACGCTCGGGTTTGGGTGGCATCCCTAATGGGGCATGCGCGCCTAGTTGTGGAGTTGTGGCGGTGGATGTCTTGGACGTTACGAAAAAAAAGGAAACGAAAGGACAGGGGAAACGAGAATGTGAGTGGGCAGGAAAGCGCTCCCTGTCGTCGTCGGCGCGAGGCTCGCTCAAAGCATCTCCTCCAAGGGAGGACTTGCATGCAAGGGCAAGGGTAAAGCTGGGGACGTTCATCAGCAATCTAGCTGCTCGCTCGGTTCCTCCTCACTAATTGCCCGGTGCGTCCTTCGCCGATTCGGGTTTACCGATTTTATCCGGGCTTTATCCGAGCTTTGTGTGTCTTGAGCACGGGCGAAACGCGCATCCGTGACGCGCCGGCGACGCGCATACTCGCACGCGCCACCTGACGCGCTCCAGTTAAAATGGCCGCTGTTGCTACCGTCTGCATGGCCGCGCGCGTCGTCGCGGGGTCCGCCGCGTCCGGGTCCCGCGTTCGCGGCGCCGCGAACCTGCGGGCTGTGAAGATGCACAAGACCACCACGCGCGGGGCTCTTGTCGTTTCCGCGGTACGTGTCCAAGTCGATCGACCCCGGCCCTGACGCGCGCGCGCGTGTTACGGCCGGAACCAAGGACCCAACGCTTTTTGGACGTCACTGGGACACCCCTCAAGGAAGCGAACCGTGACGTTTTAGCCGCCGCGCGCGGTCGCGATCGCGGACCCGACACGCGATTCATGCGCGCCATCGGAAGCGGGCTGGCGCGTAGGGTCTGCCGCCAACCCGAATTTTTATCTCGTTCGCCCTCCCCCGGCGCACGCCCTTTTCTTCCGCCGCCGACCGTCCGTTTCTAACAACCCCTTCCCCCCCCCGGTCCACCCTTTCTCACACGAAAACCAGGCCTCCGCCATCGCGTCCGGGTACGCCTCCGCGCTTGTTGAGGCGTGTTCCGACCAAAAGGCGTTGGAATCCGTGCACGGGGACATGGAAACCATCGCGGCGTACATGACGGCGAACCCTTCGGTTGGTACTTTCCTGGCGAACCCCACGATGGAGGCGCCTCGGAAAAAGGACATCCTCTCAACCCTCGGTAAGGAAGCCGATTTCCACCCGTTCACCACGAACTTCCTGAACCTGCTGGTGGACAAGAAGCGCATTGGCGCCATCGCCGCCATCATTGACGAGTTTGAAAACCTGTACTGCGAATCCACTGACACGCAAGTCGCCACTGTTACGTCGGCGGTGAAACTTGAGAACGAAGAGCAGTTCATGATTGCCAAGAAGATCCAGGAAATGACCGGCGCGAAGAACATCAAGCTCAAGCCTGAAGTGGACCCTTCCTTGCTCGGCGGCTTCGTCGTCACGTACGGCAAGGACGGAAGCGGGTACATAGACATGTCAGTCGCGGGGCAAGTCGCGCAGATGAAAAACGAAGTCGTCATCGTCTAAACCGAATTAGGAAGCGCGCTGAAAGGAAAGTTGTAACGTTTGAACATAAATACATGGAAAGACTAGGGCACCCTCTTTTGTGCACTAGAACCTCCGGAACCTGCTCGCCGCCGATTTCGCGAACTTGGCGCAGGCGTATTTAAAACCCAAACTCGGCGCCGTGGAGACGGCGCCGGCGAGGAGCTGCGACGCGCTGGACCGGGCGATGGTTTTTCTGAGGTGCGCGTTTAGACTCGAGGACAGGGTGTTCGGGTTCAGCAGAGCTACGTTCTTTGCGTTTTGTGCGACGGAGGTGCCGCTTTGCGAGCTCGAAAGCGCGCGCAACACGGACGGCGGTAACATCTCGCACAGCGTTTTGCGCGCCAGGTACCCTTTGTCCTGTCCCCAACTCTCGCCAATGCCGTCCCCAACCGTCCCCAATCCGTCCGTCCCACTCAATGCAGAGGCAAATCGCGCATTACCCGCAAAAGACCCGGGACGCCCGGCCGGCGTTTCAATCCCCCTGCGTAACCCCGATTCCTTCACTTCTGCGCTTCGTGTCAGCCCCACCGGCGTCGCACCCAACGCACGCGTCGCGTCGCGGTACAGCGCGTCTATGCCTTGTTTCGAGCCAAACGCGATGCGCCGCACTTTGTGCAAATCCTCCGCCCCGAGCCAAACTCGCGCGTCTCCGTGGTAGGACAGGCCGCACAGCTGTTGGCGCAACTCGTCGTCACTGAATTGCTCGGGAAGCGTCAGGAGCGCCCTGGCCAGGGCGGCGCGCAGATTGGCACCGACCGCGTTTACCACGCTCGGGTTTTCGGCGATCGTAACCACAGGTTTCTGCATGCGACCCGCGAGGAACAGCGAAACCCAATCTGTCAAATCCGTTGTCAACGTGTCCAAACCCACCACGCCGTACTTCCAGTGCGTCGCGCGCCCGGGTCCCAGACCCGCGTACGTGTCTGTATCACGGCACCCAATCCACGGCACGAATGTGTTGAAGTGGACCCCCACGCCCACGCGATCGGCGATCGCCACGACCGCGTTCGGGCCGAGCAGACGAACGTGCGGGGCGTAGTGAGACGGGTTGCAACGCATGTTCTCAGCGTGCCACTGCACAGGCGAGCTCACGGCGAAGACGTAATCCACCATCGTGGTGGAGCCGCCGCGCGTCGCGACGCTAGACGCGCTTCCCGAGACGCGCCGGCCATCATCGAGTTCGTTCGTCTCGTCCCAGGACGAGGACGCCAGGGGCTGCGCGAACACACCCGAGCCGTACCCGAACGCGTGTTCCACCGCAGGCACGACATGCAAAACCGCGTCAAGACCCGTGGTGGGTTTCATGCCACGCGCGCCCGCGCGGCCGTGTCTGGTGGCTGGAAAGGGATGCGCGACGATTGAAGTGAACTCTAAAAACAAACAAAGCTGACTGGCGTATTTTTTCAATATGTTTACACCCCCGACCTCTCGTTGAACTCCTCGGGTGTGACTTCGTCGTAATCCGTGGCCTGGTGATCCAGCTGTACCCCGTCCAGGGCGTTTCGCAGCGCCTGCTTCGACGACGCGTAAAGCATCTTGGTTTTCGCCTTGCACGTGTCCGGTACCCATGAGACGAAAAAGATCTTGTCGATGTGCCTGAATGCTCAGAAAAGTGTCAGTCGTGTATGGGCAAACATTGTTGGGAAATACAATACGTACCTGTCATCCGCGGTCGTGGCGGACCAGTCCAACACGAAATACCGGGGCTCGTCCGAGGGGAGCTTGTCGATGAGGGTTTGGAAATCGAACGGAGCCGCCTGCTTTTGAGAGGTGGAGAGGCGAGGTGAGAGACGCGCGCGTGTGGAGGTGGGAGGAAACACAGGCAGTGCCCCAGGGGAACGACGGCGAGGTTCCCCAGACTGGGAGCTGTCGATCTCGAATCTCGAACACAGAAGTTGCCAGACGGGGGGGACCGTTGGCACCGATCTTTTCCTTTCCGACGAACTCGGACTTGGAGGACGTGGAACCGGGTCCGTCCGAGTACATGGTGCCCGTCTCTTTTGCGGCGCACGGGCGGTTGCTACACGACCTTTGGTCGTTCCCACGCAACGAAAGGTCCAGCCGAGTGCGTCACTCGCTGGTCGCGTGCTCGCGGGACGGGACGCAGAGATTTGTCTGTCGCGAAAAGCAGCCTCACTCCAAACGCACCGTCTTCTCAACGCATTCGCACACGTCCACCACGCCCTTCTCCGGGTCAATCTTGTACGTCACGAACTTGTACGCCCGCTTGTCCTTGAGCAGGAGGAACTCGCGCTTGCACGCGTCGGTGGGTACCACTCCGGACATGGCGACAGTCAGTCGGTCGCGCACCCGCGGCGAGGTGGAAAATGAGGGGCCCAAGCGTCGGTCATTTTAGGGGACGACTCGACTTTTTGTCCACGCGTGTTTTTGCCGAGTTGAACCGCCTCGCACACCCGCCCGCGCGTCCCCCCGACGAAAGCGCTTTCGGCCCGCCTTTCAGGACGACACGCGTCGTGCCTCCCCTCTGCGCGACGCTCCGCCTCGCGGGAACCCGCGCCGCGCCGTGTGTGTCCGCCCGGTTTCACCGACTCGGTCACCCCGGACTTCCCGCGTTTCGCCGAGGTTTCAAATCTCACGTCGTCGTCGCGATGGCCGCGCAAAAGGCCTTGGGCCGAGGCGCGTTTATTTTGTTCGAAGGCGCTGACCGGTGCGGCAAAACCACGCAAAGCCTGGCTCTCGTTGCGTCCTTGAAAGCGCTGGGGGTGGACGCGGAGCTGTGGAGGTACCCCGACCGGACCACGCCGATGGGGTTGATGATCAACAGGTTCGTGTTTGCGTTTCCCAAAGACGTAGGTGTCAGTATCCCTTTCAACTAGTCAACTTGGCGATGAAAAAGCCCTTTCAACACTGATTTGCGATCGGCTTTCTTTTTGCATAAATGTCGCCTTTATTCCAGGCACTGTTTTACCTCGCAGCTGGTGACTGTTTGCGGATACGTCGCCCAACACGGGACTGACCCTTTTCGTCACAAAAACAGCTACTTGCAAAGCAAAACCGAGATGGACGACGCGGCGGTGCACCTTTTGTTCGCGGCGAACCGGTGGGAAAAGGCGGCTGCGATGGAACGTAAGCTGCTCAGCGGCGTCACCTTGGTGGTGGACCGGTACAGCTACAGCGGCGTCGCGTTCACCGCGGCCAAGAAAGTGGCTGGGCTAGATTTGGAGTGGTGCATGGCGCCTGAAAAAGGCCTGCTCGCGCCGGACGCGGTTTTGTACCTGAACATGCCCATCGACGCCGCGCTTTCAAGGGGCGGGTTCGGCGAGGAGCGGTACGAAACCAAAGAGTTGCAGGTAGAAGTCCGGAAGACGTTCGCACAGTTAACCGAAACGTGGTGGACCGTGGTGGACGCGAACCGGAGCGTGGAGGAGGTGAGCGTGGAGTGCGCGAAAGTCGCGAACGATGCGGTGGAAAAGTGCGCGGCGGGCGAAGCGACGCGGCGGCTGTGGGACGCGCGGTAGGTAGGGTTGGGACGGTAGTAGTGCTGCTAAAGAGACTGTTAGAGTACTGCACACCGAGTTACGTGCATACTCACTTACGTTAACCGTGCGGTATTGAAACACAGGCTTGTGTTCCTAACTTAATACTCTACAGTGCTCTACCGCGCTCGCAGTAATGCACTTGTTCGTACCAGAAGTTCCTTCCACTGGGACTCGCCCAGGATTTTATCGTCCTAAAATTACACCGCTCGCGCTGGAGCAGCAGCGTGAGCTAGTAGACCGGAATATGAATAAAAATCAAGACCTTTCCCAAAACAAAAAACAACAAAAAACACCTCCCACACACCCCTCGCACACCGGTTCCGCGAGCGATGGCGGACGCGTCCGCGCCGCGCGAGGGCGTGGCGTACGGCGTTTCTCTCGGCTCCTCGTTCGCCGCGGACACGAGCTGTTCCGGCCCGGCGTACGCCGCGTTCAAGTACGACTGGCGCGCGCCCGCTATCGATCAGTCGAAACCCGCGGTGGTGCGTCGCGATTGCGGGGGCGGCGACACCAGCGCGGTCGCGGTGGAGTTCCCCAGCGTCGGGGGGGACAACACGGACGCGTGCATTAACTACCGAGGCACGTACGTCAAGACGAAGCGAGACACGACACACCCTTCACGGGACACGGGCGTGGAGTGCGCGCTGGTGTTCGACCCGCAAGCCGGTTCCTTCCGCGTGGAAAAGATCGACGCCGTAGTCAAGTCCCTACGCGTGGCCAGGGATTTGAAAACGGACGCGGACGGGGTGGGCGTGGGGGTTGCGGAAGACGCCACGACAGCGACCACGACACACGAAACTCCAGCCACGAAAAAGCGGAAGCAGGACCAACAGGAACAAACCGTGATGGAAATCGCGGCCGCGGCGGTGGCGGCGGCGGGCGCGACGGCGGCGACGCGAACGCAAATGGAAAAGCAAACGGAGACCGATCCACCACAAACACAAAAACAAAAACCAACCGCGCAGCCATCCGCCTTCGCGCAGTTCGTTACCGAAAGCGAAAGCGAAAGCGAAGGCGAAAGCGACGTGGAGGAGTAGGGTCAAGGGTTTAGGGTTTATTGGGTAAGCCCTACTCCGCTCCCGATGGGCGGCGTTCCCGGTGGACGGCGAGTGGCGGGGGGACCGTTTACGCGCGTTTAGAAAATAGTGTTAGAAATAAATAAAAAAGCGAGTTGAACCCAATCCAGGCGTCGATGTCAACGCATCACGCGGCGGTGGCTTCCTCGGTGGATTCATCAGCGACCTCCTCGGTGGCTTCGTCAGCGACTTCCTCGGTGGCTTCGTCAGCGATCTCCTCGGTGGCTTCGTCAGCAACCCCCTCGGCGCCAACTTCAGCGCCCGCCTCCGCCTCCGCGTCCGCCTCCGCAAGCGCGGACGCGCGTTTCGCGGCGCCGCGTCGCAGCACGTCCGCCAAGCGCGGCGCGACGGCGTCTGGGTCAAGGCCGTTCGCGACGCAGTACGCCACCGCCGCGTCTTCGGGGGTTTCGTGTTCGAAAAGGGAAATCGCGGGAAGCTGCTTTTGCTTTGTTTTTGGAGCGCCGGCGTTTGGGGTTTCAGCGGTGGACTGTTCAGTGGACTGTTCAGTGGTCTGTTCACCGGATTCTTCACCGGATTCTTCACCGGATTCGCCCTCCCCGGCAGGGACGTCCATGGAAACCGCCAGGGTGACGAGGGCTTTGCGTCCGTTCGCGTCAACCGCGGGCGTGAGCTGCGCGTTGGCGTTGGCGTTTTTGATCTGTTCCATCGCCTTCTCCACGAGCGTCGGCACTGCGCTGGTTGAAATGCCGTGCCGCTGCGTGAATGCCGTGCACGCGCTTTCCAAAACGTCGCCTTCGTACAGACGCAGGGGTATTGTCTCGTCGCCCACGGTGACGTCGATGCTGTGAGTGTGAAAGAAAAGGGTCAGTCGCGAGTCTCGAGTATAGGTTTGTAACAGTTGCCAGTGCTGGTAAATGTTACGGGTAGTGTCACTAGTCACACTAGTAGTACTAGTAGCGTTACTAGTAGTGTTACAAGTAGTGCACTCGACCAGGGGCTTTAAACAGTGTGCCTGGATTTGGGAAACGCGCAACACGTACGTGTACACGGGGGTTTGCCCGGCGTCTTTTCTGTTTTTCTCATCAGCCGCGTCCGCCGCTTTCCCGGCGGCTTTCACCCTCTGTACCACTTGTGTCAGAAACGTCGCCGCCACTTCTTCCGACAGAGCCAGAGAAGCTGACATTCTTGCCACCACGTCCTGCACCACGTCCCCCGGTCTTAGCACCACCCGGTGCTCCGTTTCGCCGTCGAAGGTCACGGGGAAGTCGAATACGGGTTGTTTTTCGTCGTCGTCGTTTTTTTCGCTGACCCGTTTCTTGACTTCTTCGAACAAGTGCGGCACGAACTCGTTTGGGATGTTTTGCGTTTTCGCGAATTTCGATATCGCGGCTTGTAAGTCGTCGCCCTCGTACAGACGCAAAGGCACGACCTCGCCGGTCTCCAGGCCCACGGGGACTTCGAAAAGAGGGCGGGCTGAATTTTCGTCCGGATTGGCGTGTTGGCGGTTTTGGTTAACTGAATCGGCAACGGCGACGAGGCGCCTGGTAACCTCCGCTTTCACGACCGCCAGGTCCGCTGGGGTCAACCCGTGCGTCTGTCCGAACGCCTCACCAGAGGCGTCGATGGTTTCGCCCTCGTACACCCCGAAAGCAGCCCGCGTGGTGCCCAGGAACAGCGGGATTTCGATCAGCGGCAGCGTGGGCAGATCTGGCGATGCGGTGAGATTGTCCGTCGAACCCTCGGTCTGCGCGGTGACGGGAACCGTCGCCAAAACCGCGAGCGCGACGGACGCGAGCGCGCATAGGCGCACGGCGCGGAACATCGTCAAGGGGCGAGAGCGCGGCGGTGTGGAGCTTGCGCGCGGCCCAATGAGCTAACAATCCAAATCTTCGTAAGCATCCCGCGTCCCGCGCCAAAAAGTGAAAAGGTTTCCCAGTTCGCTCACAGTGCCCTCGCGCCGACGCCCGCCGCGACATATGTCGCGCCTTTCCGCTGTCGGGTGCTGCTCGTCCGCGCGCGCGGGCGTCTCCCATAGACGCTTCCGCGCGTCTTCCGTGCCGAAACGTTCCACCCCCGTCGCGCGCGCCGCCGCCGATGCCCCGGCCTCCGCGGACGCCACGAAAGCGCTCAAGGCGGCGTGCGTTACCGTTGTGGGCGAGATGAAGGGCGTGAGCGTCGCTTTCGTGGGGGACAACGAGAGCGCGAACGTCGCGGTGGCGAACGTACTGGCGAAGGCGCTGGGGTACACGCCTCTTTCCACTGGGGCGTTGATAGAGCAGGTGACGAAATCGACGCGGGCGGAAATCTTGGCGCAGGATGGCGACGCCGGGCTGGTGCTCGCCGAAAACGCGGTGCTGGAACAACTGTCGCGGATGATACGCACGTGCGTCGCGACGTGCGGGGGAGGCAAAGGCGCCACGGCGAGGGGGGATTGCTGGGACCACATCTTCGGGCAGTTCACGGTGTGGTTGGATGACGTAGACGCGCTGAAAGCGGCGGAGGCGGAGGCGGGGCTGGTAAACGGTGGCGCGAGTACTGAGGCGGATGCCGAAAGCAAAAAAAGGAAAGAAACAGAAACGTCCGAAACGTCCGCGCCGCAGCGCGACGCGTACGCGTTCGCGGAGATAACCCTGGTGCTCTCTTCCCCTGACATTACCACCACGGCGGAAGCGGCGAATATCGCGATTAACGTGGTGAACGCCATAGGCGAGGCGGTTAAAAGCGACCCGCAGCTGGCTGGAAAAAAAGGCTTCTACACGAAGATGGGATGCCGAGGCGACTGGCCCGTGTTGGTACGTATTTCCCAATGAACACGTTCCGCCGACTGATATTTGCTCTGTATGGAGTACATTCGGAAAGTACGGACCCCACTCCGTCTACCCTTTCCAATCCCTCATCCCCATTACGAGAGACTGACCCTTTCTTTTTTATCGGGCCAGCAACCGCCCGGGTGGGACGGCACGGAGGCGGGGAAAACCGACCCGGCGACGCAGAAACCGTATCGAAACGCGGTATAGTTTATAAGGTTTAGGAGTATTAGTATTTTAAGGTAGGAGTAATAAAGTCCTTGCAAAATAAGATTATTGATATAGTCCTTGCTACATATATATTCTATCACTTTTTACTCTTCTTCCGCCCCCCCCCCGCGCTGCTGCTTGAGAACATCCCCTTGAACATGGATTTGATCATGCTTTTCTTTTTCGTCTCGGCGCCCGCGTCGGTCGCCGGCACCGGCGCCATCGGTTTGGGCAACGAAGGCGACGCCCGCGGGTGCGAAGGCAACCTTCGCAGAGGCGAAGGCGGCGCCCGCGGGCGCGAAACAAAAGCAGCCTTCTCCGCGGCCGCGGCGAGGAAGTGCGTGGGAGGTGGCGGTTGCGAGGAGGACGGCTGCTGCGAGGAGTGCCCGCTTTTGTGCGGGACGGGGAGCGTTTCTTTTTCGGTTCTTTCGTTTTTCGCAACCGCGTTGCGCGACGAAACGCGCGCGGGCGGGACCACAAACGATGCGGCGCGCGTGGCGCCTTCGGAGGTAAATGCGGTATCGGTGGGTTCACTCGGCGCAACCGCCGGCACTCGAAACTGCCGCTGGCGGTCGGAACCTTCGGGTACGACGAACGTCGTCGTGGAGACGGACGGGCGTGGGGACTGGGCGCGGGCACCGTCCGCGACTGACGCCGCGCCCGGTCGGTCCGGCTCCGCATGCGCAGCCTCGGCGGCAATCTCCCTCGTTTCGAACCCCAGCTGGCGGTCGACGCTTTTTGACGGACGCGAAGCGCTTTGTGAAACCTGCGCAAACTCCGACACGGGTGGCGACGACGGCGGCGTCGACGCGCGCGAGGTTGTTCGGTCCGGCGAGCTCGACCGTGAGGAGGTTGCGGAAGCGGAGGATGACGAGCTGGAGCCGACGGATCGCGGGGGGTGGCGTCCCGATGGCCGTACCAGTCGCGCCCCGCGGTCCAACTCGTCCAATTTAAAACTCAAATTCGACAAAGGCGCCGCGGTTTCGTTTGGAATCGAAGCCCTTGCCCCGGCCCCGGCCCCGCTTTGGAACGCGGGCGGCGGCGAATCGGGGGGCGACTCCAGGACTCCGAGCCGTCGCGAATTGGCACCGCCGTCCGTCGGTCGCGCCAGGGAGAAGAACGCGTCGTTCATCCTGCGCGGGGGGGATGGGGGCGGCCTGGTAGCGTACGGCGAGTACGGCGAGTACGGCGACAGAGGGTCTTCTCGGGTGGACGCTGGCGACGCGATCGAGTTCGCCCTGGTCGCCGCGAACGGGTCGTCGCCCGCCAGCACAGCCGCCGCGACCTCAGCCGCCAACACATCAGCCCTGGACCGCGTCGCCGCCGCCGCCGCCGCCTGCGCCTCATCGCGCGCGGACGTTGCTTCCGCCGCCGCCGCCTCCAACGCCAACGATCTTCTCTCCGCCTCGGCGAGTTTCTCGGTGATGAGCGCCGACTCCGCCGCAAACGCGTTCTCCGCCGCGAGCTCCTCGTCCGCGAACCGGGCCCTCGCCGTGTTCTCCGCCGCAAGCGCCCTGCGTGTCTTTTCCGCGTACGCCGCCTTCTCCGCCTCGAGACGCGCGCGTACGTTTTCGTGCGCGCGCGTTTCACAGGCCCACCGCTCGCGTTCCTCCGCCTCGACTCTCGCGCGCACCGCGAGACGGTACTCGTTCTCGCTCTGCACCCTCCGCACGGCGTTCTCCTCCTCCTTGATCCTGGCAAGGACGGCGCGTTCCGAATCCACGCGCGCGCGCGCCGCGGCGCGTTCCTCAGCTTCGATTCTATCCCTCGCCGCCGCCTCCGCCTTGGCCTGCGCTTCCGCCTTCGCCTCGGCAACAGCCAAAGCCTCCGCCGCGGCAAGCGCCTCGGCGCGTATTTTCTGCGCCGCAGCCTTGGTTTCCGCCAGTGCACGCGCCGTCTCCTCCGCTTCAGCAAACGCGCGCGCTTGTTCAAGGGCGCGGAGTTTCTCCTTCGCTTCGGCGCGTGTTTTTGCCGCCGCTGCTACGCCCGCGCGTTCCCGCGCCGAAGTTTCAAGCGACACCCTCACCGCCGCCGCCTGCAGTTCGTACTCCAGCGCCAACCTCGTTTCGGCCCGCGCCTCGGCGCGCGCGAAGCTCTCGCGCGCTTCCGTTTCGGCTCGGCGACGCGCGAGTTCGCGAGATACCTCCGCGTTCTTCGCCTCGCGAAGACGCGCGCGCGCGCCCTTCGCCTCAGCATCCGCCAAAAAACGTGCGTCCCGCAGCGCGGATTCCGTAAGCGCCGCGCTGCCCGCCGGTTCCTTTTCGAAATACGTAAGCGCCAAAAGCGCCGACGCCTCCGGCGCTGGGGAAGGTTGGCGCGAAGTCGCGTGCAACGCGCCCACCGCTTTCGTGTCGCTTCGCCGCCTCGGCGACGGCGGGGTCTCGCGCGCCACAGAGGGGGGCGACGGCGGGGGTACCGGCGAGGCGTTTTTGTTCGGGACCCCACCCGGGGATAACGGCGAATCGGGTTGTGTCGTTTCCTCCGCTCCGGGTTCGACGTGCGCATCGGGGGTGTTTTTCGTTTCCCGCCGCGGGTGGCCCGCGCTCGCCGCCGCTTCCGCGATCGCGCGCGCCCACGCCTTTGCCACGTCAATCGTTGCGAATCGGAACGTTAGCTGAAATGTTTTGTCGTGGGGAAGAGCCAGGGTGACGATTGCGAAATTCGACGCAAAAGTGCCCCCCGAAGCATCCGCCGACAAAACGTTTGCGTTTTGGCGCAGCGCCGCGACCGTCGCGCCCTCCGCTAAGCTCGCCGTTTGTAAAGGCACCCCACCGCGGTCGCCTCGCAGCACTAACAGCTTGCCAGGCACTAAAACCAGGTATCGAGCCGGGCAGGTGTCACCGTTCCGAACCCCGGTTTCGACACCTCGTTTGATTAAATTTCGAAAGTGGTACCGGTCTGCGTTTTCTTTTTCGTAAATCCCGTCGCGCAAAGCAACGACAAGCGACGCGAACTTTGGAAAAGAAAAGGAAGGTTGAAAGAAAAAAAAGAAAAAAAAAAGTGTCAGTCTTGTATGGGCAAACAGTGGTGGGATTTGGGAAATACAATACGTACCACGTCTTTGTCCGCCCCGGTTTGAAACGAAAACAAACCAAGGTTGGTGTTTTTTGGAAACACCCCGCGGCCATTGGCGGCGAGGCGCAGCACGTGTTGGTGCCGGTGCCTGGTCGTTTCTTCCGTCGAACCCACACACTCCACGCGGACGAGCTCGACGTGCTTGGTCTCCACGGATCGTGCGACGGTTGCGCATTTTTTGTGTCGCGGGCGATTTGCGTAAAAATCCCCCGAGTGGGAACAACCCGCGTACGCAACAACGGCGTGCCCCGCCACGTCCACGTGAAGCAACACGCGTGTTTTTACCCGGGGGTTCATTACGGTGCTCCCTTCGCCAGTTGTGTTCGTATCGAGCTCTTCGCCAGTCTTAACCTCCTCACCAAGCACGCGCACGGAGAAGGAAAACAAAAAGTGCGCGCTGACGCCCAGAGTGGCGTGTCGCCAGAACCGGTCCAGCACTAGCACGCGGTTCCGTTTTTCGTGACGAGTTTTTCCCGTATTCTCGTCACCGTCGTCGCCGCGCCTTGTCTCCCCGTCCCCGCGGTGCTCATCCGTTTCCCCATCCGACACGTCCTTCGCGATCCCGAAATCAAAACAAACCGCCCCCGCCAACCGTTTCGCCTCCGAGACGAGCGCGCGCGTCGCGGAGTCCAAAACAGGGTTGGGGGGTTTCGTTCCGTTTTCGGTTCCGGTTTTGGTTCCGGTTTCGAAAAAGGCAGTCTCGAAACCCGAATCGTGGCCGACACCGAAAACGCCTCGCCGCGCTTGGCGGTCGGCGTACCGCGCGCCTTCGCAAAGCGCCTCGAGATAAAAAAGAAAGTGTCAGTCTCGTATGGGCAAACAGTCGGCGGAATGTGGTAAATGGAAATACTTACCTCTATCCACGCGTCCCTTTCCGCCGCGCCCCCTCTCGGCACCGCGAGCACCACCCGGCCCGCGTTGCACACGATGTCAAACTCCCCGTCCCCGCCGTCGTTCCACTTCGCGCGCCTCTTCACCACGCGCGCGTTTTCCAGGCAGAAAACGGCGTGAATCGAAAGCGACACGGCGCGGCCGCCCGTCGCGATGGCGGGCGCCGGGAGATTCCTGGCGGTACCTTTCACGGTTTTGACTGTTTTTTGTGACCTGCGTTGACCCTCACATGTTTGCGTATACACGTCACCCGCATCACCGTCATCACCACCACCAACCGGCGGTTTCGCCATCAAAATGAGCTTCCTGCCAACACAAACCGCCGCGCATGTCGTCCACCGCCCACCCGCGGTTTCGTTCCCCGACCAGGTTTGCCTTTCCGAAAGCGCGACTCGGCCTCTTCGGCGCATAAGCGTCCCGGCTCTGCGCGCTTTGTTTTCGTCTTCGTGTTGTGACCTTGTAGTTGTGTCGTCCGCGAGCGCCTCGTCCCCCCCCAGCGAAAGCCGTTCCAGAACTCCCCTCAACGCCCTGGTTTCCGAGATGCTCTGTACGCGGTACTCCACGCAGTGAAGCTCTTTGTCGACGGCGTTTCGCACGGTCAACGTGATTGTTGTTTTTTCGCGCCACCGCATTCCCTCCTCGGCTTCGTCCAAGAAGAACCCCGCATCATCCCCACCCTCCCCCTCAATCTCCTCCTCCAGGGAGTAGCTCACCAGGTCGTCAAGGGGAATCACGCGCGTGATGCGCGCGTCTACAATTTCAACAAGCCGGTCCTCCCTCGCGTCGACGTGCAACACTCGGGAAACGTCTCCGTTTGAGACACACGCCTTGTCGTCGTGTGGCATCAGCCCGAAATGCCAAAGCACACGGGTGTCGACGGTTTGGGGTGACGGCCCGGCCTCACCCCCGCGGCTCATCACAGAGGACAGCACGGCCGTCTCGCCGCGCTCAGAAGCGGGGAGGACGGGCACCACCGCGCGCACGCCCTTGTGGTGGAGGGGTGGGCACTCTCCAATTCCAAGGACAAAAGCAGTTTTGCAAAGAGTTTTCAAAAAGCGCCCTCGCCCTTTGGGTTTTCTTAGTGTCGCCACCGCCCCTCGAGCCACTCCGTCGCCGCACCACCGCTGTGATGTCCGCTGTCTCCACCGCCTGCCTCGGGTGGAAGCTCTCCGCGCCCGCGCCCCTGCGCCGGCGCGCCGGTTCCGTGCGCGCCGTGTCCCGCGTCCAAGTCGCAGCGCGCGCGGATGCGGTGATCATCGACGGCAAAGCCATCGCGGAGACGGTTCGCGAAGAGGTCCGGGTGAAGGTTGCCGCTATGAAGGAAGCGACCGGCGGCAAGGTCCCCGGGCTCGCCGTGGTGTTGGTGGGCGCGAGGAAGGACAGCGAGACGTACGTGCGTTCGAAGAAGAAAGCGTGCGGCGAGGCGGGCATCGAGTCCTTCGGCACGGACCTTCCCGAAGATGCTACGGAAGATGAGGTGCTCGCCGTCGTCGCGGCGTACAACGCGGACCCCGCCGTGCACGGCATCTTGGTGCAGCTCCCCATGCCTCCGCACATCGACGAAGAGCGCGTGTTGGGTGCTATTGACTACGAAAAAGACGTGGATGGTTTCCACCCGCTGAACATCGGGCGGCTGTCGCAGCGCGGCCGCGAACCGCTGTTCACGCCGTGTACGCCTCGGGGGTGCATCGAGCTTTTGGAGCGCAGCGGCGTGGCGATCGCAGGGAAGGAAGCCGTGGTGGTTGGCAGGAGTAACGTGGTAGGGACACCGGCAGCTTTGTTACTGCAACGCAGGGACGCCACGGTCACCATCGTGCACAGGTACGTGTTGGGCCTTTCCAAATCCTGGCACACTGTTTGCCCGTACGCGACGGACTGACACTTTCTTTTTTCGTCACAGCCGGACCCCGAACTCGGAAGAAATCGTGCGCCGAGCGGATATCGTCATCGCGGCGTGCGGCAAAGCTGAGATGGTGAAAGGCTCGTGGATCAAACCCGGCGCGGCGGTGATTGACGTGGGAATCAACGCAAAGGATGACCCGTCCAAAAAGCGAGGCTACCGTTTGGTGGGTGACGTCGATTTCGACGAGTGCGTCAAGGTGGCAGGGCACATCACCCCCGTGCCGGGGGGCGTAGGGCCGATGACCATCGCGATTCTTCTGCAAAACACCCTGGAAGGCGCCGCGCGGACGTTCGGGTACGAACTGTGAGTTTTGAACTTACTTTTCGCAGCGCGCGGGACGTCGGACCGCGAGTCGTTTTGGTTGGTATTACTGGTAATACCTGGTATCTATCGTGAGTATCTGTTGTGATTAAAAATATCTCACATAGCATCGTCGTCGCCGTCATCGTCGTCCTCGTCCTCGTCCTCGTCGTCGACTTCGACTTCCGGTTCGACTTCTTCATCGTCCTCGTCGTCATCGTCATCGTCATCGTCATCCCTGTCCTCGTCATCGTCGACATCGACGTCCGATTCGACGTCTTCGGTATCGAAATTATCGACGCGACCAAACACGCCGCACGGCGAGAGTTTTTGCGTACCTATCCACCGTTCCGCCGCCCCGCGCAAGTGGTTGATCGGCGCCGCGCACAGCATAAGCCGCTCGCGCACGCTGTTCGAGTTGACACTTTGCACGACGAAATCGTGCCACAGCTCCACGTCTCGGGCATTGTTATATCCGTTTTCCCACATCGGGTCGTCTCGTTCGCCCTCGCGCGACATGCGCGAAACAGCGTCGCACAAGGACCACGAGAATTTAGTAGTGTCGTCCGGCGCAGCGATGTCTTGAAACAACTCGAGACGCCTCACGATTTCCCTCAATGGAACAGAAGGTCCGTAGTGATCACGCATCGCGTTCGCAACAACAGTGTGGTGCTCGATGACTTCCAACACGCACGCGTGAAGCTCTTTCACGAGCACGTCTATGTGTAGGTCACACGCGTACACCCACTGGCGTTGGTTTGGCAGGAACTCGGGCAAGTGCTCGAGGTGTTTTCTTGTTGTCGGGTACGGCCACGTCGGGTGCGATTCGCACAACCCCCGCGCCCGAACCACTCTGTGCGTGTCTACCCTCCAGCGGTCGAGATTCACACGCACGGCTTCGTCGTCGGGAACGTCGTGCACGTCCTCGACGTGCCCCACCACGTACCCGCTGTCGTCCATGCTCCTCGAAACGCACCGCACCACCTTACCCGTGGGAACTATCCCGATGTGGAACCGGCCGTCGGGGGTGGTGCTGCAGTCCACGATCGTAACCTCCGTGGCCCGGTCCGTGGACCGACCGCCCGCCATCATGCCGAACCGCCGCGAACCCTCCATCGCGCGCCGCACCAACAACCGGTACCGCGGCTCGAAGATGAACAAACCCATACCGCACTGCGATGGGGGGAACGAACGTGTCAGTGTTGTGTGAGAAGCAGTGATTACTCAGAAAGACTTGTCAAACACTCTCAAAAGACACCAGCTGTGCAAAGTGTACGCCCAGACAAAACAGGGGCGCGGGATTTGGTAAACGCAACACGTACCTTGGGTTCCGGAAGCACCGCTTGCATGACGAACATGGGCATCGGGGTTGTGTTGCCGTCACCCGGGTGGGACGCAGCGCCAGCCGTTTCCGCCCTCGCCGCCCTCGCGGCGAGTAACTCCGTGGGAACGTGTATCGCCATCAGCGACGTGAGCGCCACGGTTACCCCAACTGGAACGCCAAGCATTATGTTACGGCACAGCGGACACTCGGATTTGTGATCCAGGCAACGCGCCAGACACCTGCGGCAAAACGAGTGCCCGCACGGCGCCGTCACCGGCTCAAGGAACAAGTCGCTGCATATGCTGCACTCGAACGCGTCCATCGCGCACGCGCGGTGCGGCGACAGTGTCAACAGTGCGGAGGAGGACGAGATGACAAGGAGATTCGGGCTACGTGGCGTTCGACTGGAATAAAAATCGTACCTCCCAAGAAAAGTGGGCACACCAGTTCAAATTCTAATTCTGGCACACCGTCGGGCGCGCGCTTCCGTCGGCGCCGTGCGCCATGACGTCGTCGTTCGCCGCGCGGCGTTTGGAGAACGTCGAGTCCTTGTTCACGGAGATAGTGGAGCGGCTCATTGGGGTCGCGGCGGGTCCGGAGAACCTCGGAATTGCGCACAACTATTGCCTGTATCACACCAGGCACCATTCCTTCCCTGACCCAGATCCCGTTTTGGTGCGTCGCGAGGTGGACGCGTTGCGCGAGCGCCTCGGCATACACGCGCAGCTGGAAAAGCAGCGAGGGCTGGATATGCTGGTGGGTCGCTTGATGCAAACGCCCGGGAAGAACGACGACGTGCCTGATGTCAAATCCGCCGTCCTCCTGCTTCTCATGCGACTCAGCGGGAACCCGCTGCAGACGAGGTACACGCAGATGGACGCGGCGAGGGTGGTGGGTGGGGTGGGTTTGAGGCGGACAAATGCAGACGACGCCGAGGGCATGGCAGGCGCGACGACATCGAAAGGCGCGCGCGACGAAAGCGACAACGAAAGCGACGACGAAAGCGACGACGAGGACGAGGATGCGAAAAGCGTGGGAACGTCGGAATCCACCCTGAGCGACTGGTCGGACGACGAAGACGCGGCGGCGCGTAGGGCGGAGACCCTGCGCTCCGCCACCGCGGCCGCCGCGGCGAGGGCGAAACAAGCGAAACAAAGAGATGCGAGCGGTACCGACCACCACCGCCCGGCGGGTTTGCTGGGTACGAAAATGATGAATACGGAGAAGGACACACCGCCTGATACGGGAGGGTTCAGTTGGCGTACGCTGGGAAACTCTTTGGACGCCGCGGAGGCGGAGGCGGGGGCGGGTACAAATTTACCCGCCCGCCAGGAAAACGGCCACTGCGAAACCTCCGGACGGTTCGTATCCTCCGCCCCCCCCCCTCCGCGGCGCAACGGCGCTGGCGAAACCGTGGTTACGGACGCGAGCAGGCTGTTTCCCGCGCTCATCGCGGCGCGCGGCGATGACCTCGCCTTGAATGTCCTCGCCGCGTCGGCGGGACATGGCGCTTCCGCTTCCGCTTCCGCTTCCGGGATGCTCGCCTCCCTCGGCGCTGTGTCCTCCAGACAGCGGCGCACTGAGGCGTATGTGGTGGGTACCGTGTTGCACGCGATGCACGGCGTGGCTCCCGTGGACGGAACATCCGGCCCTGTGTCAGTTCCCCACCTCTCGCCCGCCGCGCTCGCAGGCGCGCTAGCGGGCGCGCAGGAAGCGGCGACCGCGTTGGACGCGACGCGGCGGTTAGCGCGGGCGACGCTGGATCCCAATTCCTCTTCCGGCCCCACGCTTCGCGCCGCCGCAGCCGCGGTGGCAAGAATCGAACGTGACATCCGAGACCAGCTCGCGCCCCTGGTGCTTCGCGCCGCGGGGTTACGCGCCGCCTCAACGCGCGGCGCCCCGACGCTTCTGGAACTACGAACCTCAGCGCGTCTACTCGCGGCGCGCGCGCTTGGGTTGCGCGCGCTCGCGGACGCGGTGCTGACTTTTCTGTCATCGCCGGTTGGTTTCAGTTCGTCTGGCGCGCGCGCGGCGTCACACTGCCTGGACACCCTGCGACGCGCGGCGGCGAGTCGACAAACCAGCGCGAGCGACGACGGGCAGGGTTTCGTGGACGCCGCGCGGTTGTTCTGTGCGGTGGCGCAGCCGTACCTCGCCGCGCTGCACCGCTGGGTGGCCTTTGGGGTTTTGGAAGACCCCTCTGGGGAGTTTTTTGTGTGCGAAGGCCCAGGGGTACGCGAGCTTCCGGGCACGGAAGCGCACTGGCAGAGCGGGTACGTCGTGCGGCGAGGGAGGCTAGGCGAGCCCGAGTGTCCTGAGTTTCTCAGGGGAAGAGCGGAGGAACTGCTCGTTGCGGGGAAAACCGCGGGGTTGCTCCGCGCGCGAGGCCCGCCCGCTTTTTCGGGGCGGCGGGGGCGGGGGAAGGCAGGGGAGACGACGAACACACCGCCGACTTCCCTCGAACACCTCGGTGTGACGTTTTGCGTCCGCGTCCGCGCCGCGCTCGAGGCGTCCACGGCGATTTCCGAGGAGTTCTCGACGGAGACGACGGCGACGCCGTCGCGCGCCGTCGTCGTCGTCGCCGTCGCCGACCGGGGTTCCCTCGTAGCTCCGCTCGCGCCCATCGCGCGCGTCATCGGCGGCGACGAAACCACCGGCGGCGACACGGTGTTCGCAACGAGCTCAACCCGAGGGGCACTCCTTTTGGAAGCGGCGGCGACCACGCGGCTGGTCGCGTTCGTCGGCGACGCCGGCGCGGCGTCGACGTCGACACCGACGTCATCGTCAGCGGCGGCGTTGGACAGTTGGCTCCGAGATTCGCCAACCCCACGGTCGCTCGCGACGGCTCCCTTTGCCGCGGTTTGCGTAGCGGCTGCGGTGGACCCCGCGCGCGACCGCGCGAAAGACCTGTCAAGAGCGCTCATGGCCCGCCTGAGAGGCGCCTGGGGTCTCGGCGCGCACGTGCGCGCGCTGCGGGCGGCGTACCTCGGCGGCGCCGGCGAGGCGACGGCGACGTTTTCGAGGGTTGTCCACGCGCGTCTGGACGCCGCGGAGGCGCGCGCTGCTGATGGTGTCGACGACGTTGGTGATGAGACCGACGTGAGACTTTCCAGTCTCGAGTCGGCCCTGGACCGCGCCGAGCTGGAAGCCGCGTTTTGCGAGGCGGCGGCGGCGGACCAATCGCAGACGCTTCCCGACCCGTCCGCCGTGTCCCTGGAGATCCTCCCCGCTCCCGACGAACGCAAAAGAGACGAACGAAGCGCAAACGCAAAAGAAACCACCAACTCACCGTACGCACAACTGGATGCCTTAGCGCGCGTGCGCCTCAGAGTACAGGCGCCCTGGCCCCTAGCCCTGGTCGTCCCAGCGCGCGCCGCCGAGGGCTACGGCGCCTGCCACGCGTTTCTGGCGCAGCTGCGCCGCGCGCGCGCCGCGACAGAAACGCACGCGACGCGCGCGTGGACCTCTGCCACGCGTCGCGATTTCGGCGGCGGCGGCGGAGGGGTCGTCGCCCGGCAGCTCGCCCTCGAAACCAGGCACTTCGTCGCCGCCATGCACGAGCACGTTTTGTGCAGAGTCCTCGAGACGAGCTGGGTTTCGTTTCAAAAAGAGCTTGGCAGAGCGGAGACCTTGGACGCGGCGCGAGACGCGCACGCGGTTTTCCTGGACGCGACCTGCCGGCAGTGCCTCGTGTCTCCCGACCCCACGTGGACGCTTCTGAAGGGACAGGCCATGGCCGCTTTGGTGGCGGCGTGCGACCTCGCCTCGTTGGGCGCGAGGGCGGACCGCCTGGCGTATGCCACGTCTTTCGAAAACACGCCGTGCGCGTCCGTTCCCGAACACGAAGCGGAGGAAATCGCAAAGAGGTTCCGCCGAGCGCGGTCGTACATCCTGCGGGTCGTGGACAGCAAGCTGAAAATCGGCGCCTTTCCCGAACTTCACGAGCTGCGGAGCAGGCTTGATTTCAACGGGTTCTATCTACGCGCGGAAGGAAAGGGAGGGGTGGGGGGGGAGGAGTTGTGAAGCGCATCAGCGCCTACCTTTAGTAGACTTAGCTTTTAGTGATTCCGCGACGCGGAATGTTTTTTTACCAGGGTACCTTCAAGTATTAATACATCGTACCTTTAAGGTACAGCCTGCCTCATGTTACAGTAACGTCAGCCCCAGCTTTCGCGTATCGCGTACATGGCTGGCGTGCAATTTCTGCACGGAAACGTCATTCCGTACTGGCACGTGTTACACCCCGCGCAGCGCCAATCCACTTTTCGCTCCTCGTTTTCGTACTTACGCTCGTGAAATCGACGTTAAGCGAACAAGAGCGATTGCAGAGTTGGCGCGCGTGGCACGGCCGCAGTTGCCAGTGCAGCTCAATTTTTTCCAGTTACCCTTTTTTTTTTCTTCGCGGGATGGACAACTAACTCTTCAACGCCATCGCCCACCTCTATCCCTTTATACGTCGCGCATCTCTCCTGTTCGACTTTAGCCATGGGGAAAATCGGAAAAGGGACCGGGAGCTTCGGTAAACGGCACAACAAGTCGCACACGCTGTGCCGCAGGTAAGAGTCCGCGCAAGACGCCGTCGTCGTTCACAAATTCCGCGATCGTTCCTAGGGTTTCCTCGAGAGCGCGTAAATTTCATGTCCCTCGACCTCCGTCTGACCGCCATCCCCCCTCCCGTCGACCTCCCAACCCAACAGGTGTGGACGCCGATCCTACCACATCCAAAAGGCCACCTGTGGCGCGTGCGGCTACCCCAGCGCCCGCAAGCGAAACTGTGAGTATCTCGACCCGCAACGCGGCACGGCAACGACAAATCTCTCTCTCGCGAAGCGCCCGCGAGTTTTTTCTTTCCGCGAAATGCCGAACCCGCGCCGCGCCGCCGTCTTGCGCGTGGCATTTCACGCGCAGCCGTTCGCGCGCGCCCACTGCGTCACCTCGAGGTGTCCGCCGTTCGCCGCGTCCGAGCACGTGTATTTGTCCCACGGCCAGCCGTTCGCGCGCGCCCACTGCGTCACCTCCAGGCGGCCACTGACCTTCCGCTCCTCGCGTTTTTTTTTCCACAGACAACTGGTCCGTCAAGGCCATCGGTCGTCGCACCACGGGCACCGGTCGCATGAGGTACCTCAAGACCCTGCCCCGCCGCTTCAAGAACGGCTTCCGTGAGGGTGAGTACCGTGTCCCGACGAGCAGCGCGTGTTGTGGACGTTTTTTCCAAGCGCGAGACCCTAGCATCGGCGCGACGGATGGGTGTGATCGATTCGCGCGACGCGTACGGGCACGCGCGGTGTCCTCGCCGAGTCCTTTCCCTGCTGCAGACAGACGCAGATACGACGACACGGCGTGCGATTCCGACACAACGCGTACACAAAGCAGTAAACGCCCCCGCGTTTCCAACCCCGCTGACCCCGCCCACCCCCAATCTTTCATTTTCAATCAAACAGGTTCGGAAGCGGTTTCCAAGAAGCGCGCCGCCGCCGAGTAAAAGGAACGCGCTGGTCATGTTTTTGGCGAACGCGTTGGTGGGCGTATCGATGGCGTTCGCGGGTGTGTCATAGCGTGTCAGGTGTAATGGATTCCATCTGATTCAACCAAAAAGAGAGGGGTGCTGAAGCATCCAAAACGATTTGTTCTTTCGTCGAATTTACGTTGAGTTGGGACTGACTTCGGACGATGGTGGCATTAAATAATGTGTCTACCTCCTCATAAATAAACCCCACCCATCACAAGTCCCTCTCCCGCATCGCTTTCTTGACCTGTTCCAGGGTGAGGAACATCACTACGTTCCACGACCCGAGGCGGCCGAAGTTTGGAATGAAGCCTTTGTAAAACGCGAGGGGCCCTTCCGCGCGAACCGTCTTCACCACGCAATCCACGAACCCGGCGTACTTCCCGGTGCTATCGCCCATGACCCGCGACTTAATCACATCCACCGGTGACCCGACGCAGCACGCCACGAACCCTGCGCCGAGGCCTGATAGTAAGTGCGTAGGAATGCCATCCTCCATACCGTTCGCCATTAAATAAGACTTGACCTGGTCGTAACTCGCCAGCTCCGCGGCGTTGATCACGGCGTTGCGCGCGACGTTCGGCGTCAGGCCGGTCCACAGCGCGAGGATGCCTTCCTGCTTGGCGATGATGCCGTACGCACCGAGTGCGCTGGGGTACCGCTTCGCAACCCCGGCCGGGAGCTTGCCCTCGGCTTGCATGCGGACCTTCACTAAATCCGTGGGCGACGCCACCGCTATCCCCAGCGCGCCCGTGGTCATCCCCGCCGCGATTTTCAAATGCAAAGGCACCTCCCCGACGTGGTCCTTCCCCACGTAAAGCGTCTTAATCGGCTCGTACAGACCGATTCGCAACCCACCGAACAACACCTGGCGGTGAATCCCAGGGGTGATGCCCTTCCACAACGCCCCGACGCCCTCTTCCTTGGCCACCGTTACCATGGTACCGACCATGCCGGCGTACCGTGGCTTGGCCGCGCCGCCCGCCGAAGACGCCGCGCCCTGGAGCTGCAAACGCACCTTCGCGGTGTCCATGGGAATAGTGCACACCTCCGCGAAGGAAGCGCTGAACGCGCTCGCGGCGAGGTTGCCCACGAAGCTGGTGCGCTCGGTCATGGCGAAAACCGAGGCGCAGCCCGGAGGGGGGGCGGGGGCGGCGGCGAGTGAACGCGATTGCAAAGTGGGGAGGCTAATTGAAGAAAACCAATCGGAGTTCTCCACTCGTTTGGCCGTATTGGGATGGAAACGCGGGTTGGTACGTCTCAAGCGTTCCCTGAAGTGCGTGCTATCTATATATATATCGTCTACTACAAGTGCTTTTCCCAATTGTCGCGGCGCGGAGCCTCGTTCCCTCCCGGTGGTCCCTCTTCCCGAAGGTCTCGCAAAGTCTCCGCCCCCGAGGAAACGCTCCGCCGCTCCAACTCGGACAGAGGCTCGTTGGCAATCGCCACACCTTCCTTGTACCCCGCCACGAACTGTTTCATCGCGTCCATATAAGCCACTCCGCGTGTTTCGTAGAACCGCCGGAGCTCACGCCGCCACCCGTCCGCGCCCACGCGCGACCCCGCGCCGTACATCCGCCCGAGCTCATCCCTCATCGTGGTGTCGTCTTCAGGGTCAGGCTTCCAGTGGTCCACTACGTCGCCGTGTTCCCCGTCCTCCGCGCTCGCGCCCACGCCGCTCGCCGCGCGCTCCGCCGCGACCCTCTCCCGCCGCTCCCGCTCAGGCTCGCCGTTGTACCACCGCCAGCCGTCGGCGTACATGCGCAGAGACTCGCGGAACGCACGCGCGTGCTCCTGCACGGACATGTCTTTGATGTACGTCGTTCCCGGGGGGTCGTCCATCGGTCTCGGCCACACAATCTCGCGCAGGTCACGCCGGAGGTAGTCCACCGCACGACGAACTACGTTCATCGCGCGCCGCGTCATGACGAACGGGGCGCGGCGAGCGGCACACTGCGGTATCTGCCCAATTTCTTGACGGTAAAAAACAGGACACCTTTCAATCTACGCCAGTTCTCATCGCGCCCACCAGCAACATGTCCGCCTGTATGAGCACCCTCGCCATCGGCGCGATCGCGCCGTGCGCCGTGCGCCGTGGTCGCGCCGCCTCCGCGTCTCGTCCCGTTCGCGCGGCCGCTTCCCCCGGTCCCTCCAACGCGAACGCTCCGTGCGACGACACCGTCGGCTTGGGACGACGAACCGCACTGGCGAGTACCGCGTTGACATTCTCCGTGACGCTCGCGGTCGCGCTTGCGTCTCCCGCGCGCGCCGCGGAGTCGACGGTGGTGAAGGACACGCCCGGTTTCGGGGGGAATACGGCGAAAACGGGTGACTTGCTTTTGGTGAACTACGTCGCGACGTTGGCGGATGGGACGATGGTGGACACGACGCTGGGGGGCAGCAAGTTTTTCACAAACGGCGATCAGCAATCCGTGCAGCCCGCGGCTGGACGGCCTGTTATTGTCAAAGTGAACGGGGTCGATCCCGTTCCTGGGATCCCAAAAGGGCTGAAGCAAGGGATAGAGGGCATGCGTGTGGGCGGAACAAGAGTGCTGCAAATCCCTCCCGAGCTCGGGTTCGGACCGAGCCCTGTGCGCTCGCCGTACGCAACCGTGCCGGGCGACTCGGTTTTGACGTACACAGTTTCTGTGTTGCGCCTTTCCGATACCGGACCGGATGCTTTGTTCAAAAACGTATCTGGGTGCAGCTTAGGGGGGGCGAACACCATGACCAACGGGTGCGACTTGATCGAGGCGGAGGAGTAAACCGGAGGAGGTGCGTTGTTAGAAAGTGGACAGATTTTATGTATCAATCTACGCCGTCGCGACGCCGCCTCGTTCTCTTTCATCCCCACCGCCCCGTCCCACAACCGTCTCGTCTTCCAAATCGTCCAGCAAGTGCGTTTTCATGACATTCTCCATGAACCAATTATCCCCGAACGCCATGTGCTGTCCTGGGCAGTCGAACATCACCAGGCGGCCTGTGTTTGTGAAAGGAAAGGGTCAGTGTTGTAAGGCCGCGTGTGTTGCGTAAATACGGGCGGGCAATCGGCAGTGTCGTGTGTGTCGGATTTGGGAAACGCCCAAGGCCGTACCTGATTCGTCCAGAGTGCGCAACCCGAGCGCGTCGTCGTTTTTGTACCAGTCGCTTTCGCGAAGCTGCACTAAATTGTCGTCCGCGATCGTCGTGCCCGCGCGGTACCGTCCGAACCATGCGCTGTCCTTCGGCACCACGACCGTGTCTTCGCTGAATCGAATCAGCACCAGGCGCTCCAACGCTAAAAGGTTTTCCTTGTACATTTCATTGGTGGGTGAATCGTGGCGCTCGTTGTTTACGTCGGGCAGAAACTGGTTCTTGGCTAAGTACGTTTCGTAGTCCATGGGGTCGTAGTAATACTGCGCCTGCACCACCGTTGTTCGGGTCAGGAAACTATACGCCGCGTGTTCCACCGCCTCGGATGCTGCTCGGCAAAACGCGCTAAGCGTCGCGTTGTTGTCGTACACGCCGCACCCGGGCAAGGCACTCACGCCGGCGTGTTGTCCCCCCAACGTGACCAGCCTTTTCACGATAAGCTTTCCGTCCCCGGGAACAACACCGCCTCCGCACCGCTGCACCACCGCCCGCATGAACTGCCCGCCTTGCGAGAAACCCACGGCGAAGAACCCGTTCGCGAGCCGCGGTTCATTGAGTAAGCGCTCGCACGTCTCCTTGACTTGGTGGTTCACATCACCGAAGAAACCCTGCACGGTGTCCAACCAAGGGTTGGGGCCGGTCATGACATTCTTCACGAACAAACCAGGCGTGCTCGCCTCCATGATACCCTTCAGATGCCCCATGGAAACCGGGTCGCAGCAGTTATCACCCATGCCGTGCCACATCACAATCGGCGTGGGAACTCGGCGCGAAGGGTTCGGGTCGGGGGGGCGCAGAAGCCCGCGAGCGCCCTCGGCGCCCGAGGCCGCCAGGAGCGCGAGCGCGAAGAGAGCGACGCGCATTGCGATGTGACGCGACACGTGTCGTCTCTTCCGAGAACGCGTGAAGGAGCAATGTGACTAAATTTTTTTGCCTTCGATCGCGTTTTGTATGGGCAATTGGTCTAAAAACCGGAAAACGAAAACCGACACGAAAACGCTCGGACGCTTTCAGCCTTCCGTTTCATCAATTGTTAAAAACTCTCCCGACACGCGACGATTGTCTCCTCACACCACCACACACCATCACCATGGCGAGCGTGACGGAAATGAAAACCATGAAGGCCAAGAAGGAGAAGAAGGATAAGAAGCGCGCGCTTTCGCCGAGTAACGACGGCGGCGCGGACGACGAGAAAGCGGCGAAGAAGGCGAAGAAGGCTTCCAAAAAGGCAGCCGCCGCAGCCGCCGCCTTACAATCGTCGGAACCGGATGTCTCGAACTCGGATGTCCCGGTCCGCCCGCTTACCCCCACCAAGAACTTCAGCGTGGACGACCTCGCTGCTCTTGCGAAGCTAAAGGAGAACGCCAAGGAGGCGAAGAAGCAGTCCAAGTCACACGACGACGCACCCGGGGCGGACGCCTCCGACGGCGACGCGACCGAGAGGTGGCTTTTGGAAAACGAGGTGAAGGTCCACGACAGTTCCGTGGCGGTCACGATTTCGCTGGATTTCGCCTCCGCGCCCTTCCCCAAGACCCTCCTGACGCTCCTAAGCAAGCAAGGCTTCCCCTCCCCCTCCGCGGTGCAAGGCGCGGCGTGGCCGGTCGCGATGAGGGGCACGGACGTGCTCGCGATTGCGAAAACGGGTTCCGGCAAAACGCTCGGGTACCTCCTCCCCGCCCTGTCCCTCGCCGCGGAGCACAAGCACGCCTCGAAAGGCTCGCCGCTTGCGCTGTGCATGTCCCCCACCCGCGAGCTTGCGCTGCAAATCAACGCCGAGGCGCAGAAGTTCGGCCAGCCCCTGGGGTGCCGCTCCGTCGCCGTGTACGGCGGCGCTCCCAAGTGGGGCCAAGCCTCGCAGCTGCAGCGCGGGTGCGAGATAATCATCGCGACGCCCGGGCGAATGCTGGACATGCTCGATATGCACAACAAGGGCGGCAACGCCATTACAAACCTGGCGTTGTGCCGCATTCTGATTCTGGACGAAGCCGACCGCATGCTGGACATGGGCTTCGAAAAGGACATCCGGCAGATCGTGCAGTGCATGGGAGCCTCCGCGGAGCGGCAAACCATGCTGTTCACCGCGACGTGGCCCAAAAGCGTGCAGAGGATCGCGGCTGACCTTTTGAAAAGCGACCGGGTGAAGATCACCGTGGGCAACGGCGGGGACAAGCTCACCGCAAACAAAGCCGTCACCCAAAACGTGAAGGTCATCGAACAGCGAGACAAGTGGACCGAGCTCCTGGCGCTGATGGCGGAGTACAAAGAAGGCGCGCCTTTGTTTGGCAAGCGCGTGATGATTTTCTGCAACACGAAGAAGGACGTGAACGGTATCGGGCAGCACCTGTGGAACGAGGGGTACAGCGCGGACACCGTGAGTGGTGACCGGTCGCAGCGCGAACGCGAGGCCGTGATTGCGGCGTTCAGGAAAGGCACCACCACCATGGTGGTGTGCACGGACGTCGCGGCGCGGGGCATCGACGTGACGGGCGTGGAAGCGGTGATCAACTACGACTTCCCCAGAGACGCCGCGGACGACTACATCCACCGCATCGGCCGCACCGGCCGAGCCGGGGCGTCAGGCATCGCGCACACCCTGTTCACCAAGCAGGACGGGCGGTACGCCAAGGAGATGGTGCAGATCCTGTCCGACGCCAACCAGCAAGTGCCCGCGGCGCTGAACCAACTCGCGCTGTCAGGCGGCGGCGGCGGGTACCCGAAAAAATCCTGGGGAGGTGGCCGCGGCGGCGGCGGCGGCCGCGGCAGCGGCAGAGGAGGCGGCAGAGGAGGCGGCAGAGGAGGAGGCGCGAAGAAGTGGTAAGCATAGAGGATGACGACGCGGCGCTGATTGTAAATGATTTATTTTTCCAGCTCCTGTGTTTGAGTTTTGTTTCGTGGCGGTCGGCCAATATTCCTGACGAGATCTCGTTTTTGAAAGCTCGCGTTCCGTCGCGTGCTCGCGTCACATCATCAGACGCCGCGTTTCTTCGTCCACAGTTTCGGTATGGGTTCGCGCGCCAACACCAGTTTAGGGCTGTTCCTGGCCGTCGTCGCCGTCATGGCCACGGGCGCGCACGCCTCCGACGGCGATCAGGTTGCGCCTTTTTTCGGGTTCATGGGGGCCATGTCCGCCCTGGTGTTCTCGTGCATGGGCGCGGCGTACGGCACCGCGAAGTCGGGGGTGGGCATCGCCTCCATGGGCGTGATGCGCCCCGAGCTCGTGATGAAGTCGATCGTCCCGGTCGTGATGGCCGGGGTGCTGGGGATCTACGGACTCATCATCGCGGTCATAATCTCCACGAACAGTACGTCGTGCGCCACGAAAATCCGCAACCCAGGTTTACCGCCGATCGAGTGCAGACGCGCAGACGCGTCGTCGTCCACCTCCGCGTCGGTAGTCACGCACGCACGCGTCACGCACACGACACCACCGAAGAACGGCCACGTCTGGTGTGGACACCTCTGCGTCGTCACTACTCTCTGCTGCGACTCAGTCTCACCTATGGGTCGTTCAATCGCTTTGAAAACCCAAAAAAATGAATGTAGTGCCATCACCTAACCCTCGTTTCCCTTCCCATCCCCCACCCCAAAAGTTCACCCCGAGGGGTACACCCTGTTCCAGGGGTACGCGCACCTCTCCTCCGGCCTGGCGTGCGGTCTTTCCGGCCTCGCGGCTGGGATGGCCATCGGCATCACAGGCGACGCGGGCGTGCGCGCGAACGCGCAGCAGCCCAAGCTGTTCACCGGGATCTTGCTCATCTTCATCTTCTCCGAAGCCCTGGCGCTGTACGGTTTGATCGTGGGGATCATCCTCGCGAGCGCGGGCGCGGCGGCGGTGAAGCCGGCGTGAGCGACGACGGGGCGTGACTTTTTTGTCGACCACGGGGGCGCAGACGTAACGGAAGAAAAGAGTAAGAACACACAAAACACATCTTCACAAAACACAAAATTACAATTTCGCAAGACTCGGTCTCGCGTGCGTATCTCAACGTCTCTACATTCCGCGCACGCTCGCGCGCGGCTGTACAAAGTGCTGTACAAATAGGCCTACGCCTTTGGCGGCCGGAACAGCCCGTCGCGCTCCTTGGCGCCGTTTTTGGTATTCGCGGCGTCCCCCGAGGTCAAATCCACGCGGCACACCGGGCACTCCACGTGGCAACCGAGCCACTTCGCGATGCACGTTTCGTGGTACTGGTGCGTGCACCGCAACGTGGAAACGGCGTCGCCGGCGACGAAGGAGTCGAGGCACACCGCGCACCGGAATTCGCCCGCGTCTCGGTCTCGGTCTTCGCCGTCTTGCGTGTCTTTTGCCTGGTTCTTTTTCGTTTTCCGTTTCCCAGTACCAACCCACGTTTTCGTGGGTATACCCCGCATCTCCGTTTCGGACAAACCCCTCCTGACGCTGGTGTTGTCCAACGTAAGCAGCCGCTCGTAATCCGCATCCGTGAAGTCGCGGTCGCTGAAACACAGCGCGGCGAGGTCGCCGCGTTCGCCAGGCGTCGCGCCGGCGGCGTGGATGTGCGCGTGCATCTGGCCGAAAAAGCGGTGCATCTGGGTTTGGAAAAGAAAAAGGTCAGTCTCGCAATGGGCGAATCGTACAGTGCGCAACAGTCGGCGGAATCTGGTGCACTTGTTGTAGTGGTAGTACTTGCTGACTGCACTCCATACGTGGCATCAAACAACGTAGGTGCCTGGATTCGGGAAAGCCCCGCAAGGCCGTACCTGTCCGACTCGCGCGCGCGCTCTTTGCGCCGCTTCGCGACGCGCGGCGCGGTGCGCCGCCGCCGCCGAATCCGCGCTCAGTTGGCCGTCTGCCACCACCTCTGTCTCACCATCCTCCTCAGCGGTGGCCATATCCTGTGACTCCAAATCCTCCTCATCATCCTCGTCAAGTAGCTCGTCCAAGTCGTCCGCGGCGAACATCATCTCTTCGTGTTGCCGTCGCCACTCCTCGCCTCGGCGCCGCGACTCGGTTCTCTCCAGTTCGTACCGCGCGTTCTCTTCTTCCTGAAGCGCTCGAGCGAAAGCCTCGTCGTCCACGCTGCTTGCGGGGGCGCTTTGTTGTTTTTGGCGCTTCGCGGGAGGAGGCTGAGTTATACTCCTCGCCGCCGCGCCAAACGACAAACCAACCGCGCCGTCCGTCGCGTCGAACAATGGCAAGGCGTTAGGGCCTTTTTTGGCCGAACCCGCGGGTGCCTCGGCCTCGTCACCTCCTCCGTTTTTGGGAGAAGCCGGGACCGACAAAGAGGTCCCGCGGCTCTTGCGCTTCGACACGCGCGGCGTGTCACCGACCGAACGGGCGCTACACGGAAACACACGACACGTCGAGAAAGGGGGTGGCGTGTCAGGCCAGGGGTCCGCGGCCGCGGGCCAAGGCGTCTCGCCGTCAGCTTTTCGCATGAAGAACCCACGTAAAGATATGATAAAAAAGAAACGAGGGGACACAGGATGGCGTGTTGCGTGGGAAACGGCCACAACGCACCTCGCAGAAACACCAACCTCGTCCGACATAGCGTCACGTCGCGGACGCGTCATGTGCGTCCGGAAACTCGGGAAGCACAGCCGCGCGCGTGCTATGAGTGTCGTCGGCTGACCCAAGGGCTCTTGCCCCGGTTCGCGCGAATTTTCGACTTTCCGATTTTTTTTGGCAAATCCCGCTGGATATGGGCCAGAATCTAGGCTCTTTTCCTCCCTGGATTGCTCGCCCCCCCGCACACCGCCAGGCGCATCGCACCCAGGTTCGGGCCCCGCTCCTTCCGCGCTCGACGCGTCAGCACGACCCGCCACTTTTGCCGCGGCGCGGGCGTTCACATCGCACCCGAAGAAGCGACTCCTTGAGTTGGAACATCGGCGGCGGTTGAAAAGTCACACGGCGGCGGTTGCGTCGTTGCGAATCGATTGCGTCGTGGGAGTCGCGTTCCCGACGTGCTGCGCACACCATGGCGGGCTCGAAGAAAAAAGAAACCTCCAACGCGCCTGACATGGCATCGGTCAAGGCCGAGCTGGAGCGCCAAAGATCGTTCGTGACCTGCGGCGCGGACGAGAACAAACACACCAGCGAGTACGCTTTTTCCGGCGCGTACGCCTCCGTGGGCGTCGATAACACGTTTTCCATGGCGTCGTTCCGGGAAAAGTTCAACCTTTTGGTCACCACGCTGGACGCCGAGAAGGTGGAGTTCGAGATGAGCGGCATCTCGCCCGCGATCGCCAACGCGTTCCGCCGGATTCTCATCGCGGAAGTGCCCACCATGGCGATCGAAAAAGTCTTCGTGGTGAACAACACTTCCATCATTCAAGACGAGGTTTTCGCGCACCGCCTAGGTTTGGTGCCAATCAGAGCGGACCCGAGGTTGTTCGAGTACCGAACCGAAAGCGAGCCCCCGAACGAGCGGAACACGCTTGTGTTCAAAATGCACGTCAAGTGCTTTCGGGGCAAGCCTGGCACCGACGGCGCTAAAGGCGCGCTGGTGAACGAGATGGTGTACAGCGATTCCCTGAAGTGGCTACCGACCGGGTCGGAGCTCCCGCCTGACGAGGAAACCAAGTTCACGTCATTCACGCAGTCGCAAGGAGACTACCTCACCCAGCTCAACGCGGAAACGAAGGAACTGCGGCCGGACTCTGGGACGGGGGCGGGTGACATAACCACGATAAGCACGGTGCACGACGACATTTTGCTCGCCAAGATGGTCGCCGGGCAGGAGATCGAGTTGGAAGCGCACTGCGTGAAAGGGCTTGGTAAGGACCACGCGAAGTTCTCCCCAGTGGGCACGACGTGGTACCGCATGGTCCCCTCGGTTGACTTTCTACAAGGCAACCTTACCGGCGAAGATGCCGAGGTGTTTGCCCAGAAGTGCGTCGACCCGGTCGCGAACCACGCGTGCTACGCCGTGAGCGGAACAGGCGCGAAGAAAACAGTCAAGGTGGTGCACAAACGCGGGTGCGCAATGTGTGTGGAGCGCGTGCGTGAACTCAGCGGCGAGCCCGGGTGGGGGGAAAAGATCGCGCTTCGGAAAAAGAAAGACCACTTCATATTCACCGTGGAAAGCACCGGACAGCTCCCGCCGGACGTGCTGGTCAAGGAAGCGATCAAAGTACTCGCGTCAAAGTGCCAGAGCGTGCTGAGCACGCTTTGAGACCGGGTTTGAGCAAAGATTTTATGATCATACCAACAAAGGTAATACCTGACTAGGTAATAACACTATTATCGAACAAATTTGGCCAAAACACTATTACAGACCGTCCGCTTCTTCCTCGTCTTCCTCGTCGTCTTCGTCTTCGTCGCTGTCCGCGACGCCCTCCACGGTGTACTGCGCCGCGATGTCCCACCTGCTGGACGGCGCTAGGTGCGAGACGTATTTCACGAACCGCATCAGCCCCTCGTCCCGGTGCACCAGAGACAGGGTGTTGAACGATGCGCTAACGCTGAGGAGCTCGTCTTCGTCTTCCTCCGCGTTCGCGTTGTACACCTCGTCCGTCGCGACGTCGCCGTCTTCGTCCGCGGCGATGTAGCACTCGAACCCGCCAACCTCGCCGAAGTCCCACGCGCTCGCATTCAAGTCGCCTTCGTCGTTCACCACGCAGAACGTGGCGTCCAACCTCGGGTCCGTGGTTAAAATTCCGTGGTGCGCCACGGTATAGTCCAGGCCGGGGCGGAACCGCCGTACGTTGCACGCGTGCGCGGTGGGCCTTAACCCGGTGAGCGAGGTGAGCAGCCTGGCGAATTGTTCGGAGCGGAACAAATCTTCGCTCACCAGTTGTAGGAGGCCGCCCGCGGTTTGGCCGTGCTGCGCCTGCCAGAACGCGGGCCAATCGGTTTCGGCAGCCTTACCCTTGTTCCCTGTTTTTTTAGACAAAGAATCGGCGTCCGCGCGTTGATTCAAGTCATTCAAGAGTTTCGTAGCGCCACCGTCGTCGTCGTCGCCCCCAAACACCATCACCTTCTGCTTGTGCGTCGGGCCCACGGCGCGCCACCCGCGATGGACGCCCGCGCCGTGCGACGGCACGTTCCCGTTGCCCAGTTGGTCGTGTGCATCCTCTCTACGCGTAGCGACGCGAATGCAGCGCGCGATTTCCGGTTTCAGAAACTCCCGCAACTGCACGCTGCTGTCCTGTTCCATTTTTTCCCGCAGCAGAGACACGTTCGCGGGGTCAAGGTACGCGGGGTTTATCCACCTTGACAGGAAGGAAAGGTCGCCGGCGTCCGGGCCGAGGGGCTCGTCGTCGGAGGTTTCGGTATCCTCGTCGTCGTCGTCGCCGGCGGCGTTTCTGGACGCCAGAGACGCCGCGGCGACCACCGCGGCGACCGCGGACGGGAACGGCGTGAACTGCGCGACGGCGTCGTCGGTCGTTTCCCCGGTTTCGCGCGTGTTTCGCTTTTTCAGTTGCGTCAGCGTCGCGTTTTCGCTTCCAACGGGCGCGCAAGCGGCGTGGTACCACCCGCTGATGGAAAGCCGCGGCTTGTCCTTTATTGCGAACGAAAAGTGTCAGTCTTGTATGGGCAAATAGTCTTGTATGGGCAGAGGTAATAACCGTCCCTTCGCAGGACGAGTATATCGCGATGGCCTGGTCAGCAGTCTCCAGCGTTAGAGATAAAACAGGGGCGCGGGATTTGGGAAACGCCCAAGGCCCTTACCTTCACGAAAACCTCCTGCACGGCGTGGAAGCTCTTTCCCGGGGCGACGGTGAAGAACGCCATGGAGTTCCACTTTGGTAGCAGGCTGGTGGTCGGCACCACGCCCGGGGTGCCTGCGGTTTCAACCGGGTAAAGCTCGAGCGCCCCGCCGTCCTCCGCGACCCACGCCTCGTCCGGATCCGTGAGGTAGATTATGTACGAAATGCACCGCGTGCCGATCACGTCGTCGTGGCAAAGCAAGTGCCCGCTTCGGGGGTACACGTTCGCGCTGCAATCAATGCGGTCTGTCAGGGGGGCGCACCCGGTCATTTTCTGGACCATTTCCCGGAACTCGGGGGAGTAAATCGCGGCGCGCAGTTTCAGGAGGTTTGGGATCTTCGGGATGATTTCGGGATTCGTCCTGTCCATGGAAACCAAATCCCCAGTCTGCAAAACCTTGAACAAATCAGTCTCCTTGAACGTCGCGGTGAGGTGCGAACGCATCTCGAGCTGGACCGCTCTCAAAGAAATGTCGTCGCACAGCGGGGTCACGACGCCGTGCGGGAACGGGCTCGCGCGGGCGTACGCAGTGGACGCGGAACACACGGAATCAGAACCGAACACGGAAGGATCGAGGATGGACAAATCTGGCGACGACTTCACTTCGACGGCGCCGGTGTCGTCGCCGGCGTGCGCCAGCTTTTGTTTCTTCGGGGGCATGCTATTCGCCCAGCTCCGAACGGTGTGTCGAACGCGGCGACGTGACGTGCGCGTCCGCCGAAAAGCGCGGCGACAAATGGTGGACCGCTCGTGACCGCCGCTCTTTTCTAGCGAGATTTCGTGCCGCCGACGTTTATCGCAAACTCCTGTTTCTTGGAGCGCCTCGTGATGTTCGTGATCGCAAGAGCCACCTCCTCACTCTCCCTTGAGCTTGACCTCGGCCCCCGATCGGAGACGATGTCTAAGTCGCCGGTGAACGACATGTTCAGCGCCACGCCCGCGGCGCTGGCGAAAATGCGCTCCGCGCGTGCCGACCTCGCACTGGACACCTCGCCGTTCCTCCAGACCCCTCCTGCGTTGCGCGCCAGTCCCGGGCAGGACGCCGCCTCCCTGGCGCCTGTGTTCGCGGAGATGATGTCCGCCTCCCCCGCGAACCTGGCGAAGATGCGCGCGAGTTCTGACGCCTCCGCAGCGACTCAAAGCCCTCACCAGAGGTCCACCGCGATGGGCTCGCCGGTGTCTCCCGTCCCGCAAGCCGCGTTCGCGGAGATGTTTAGCGGATCGCCCGCGGATCTCGCCGCGATGCGCGCGACGCGCTTGGAAACAACAAGCAACGGGTACGGCAACAGCAACGGATACGCCCCCTCCTCGCCGCTGGTACAGCCCGCGGACCCGAACCGGTTCGACGCCATGTTCGCCGCGTCACCCGCGCACTTGAACAAAATGCGCGCCGAGCAAGGGTCGCCTTACGCGTCGCCGTTCGCGCGCTCCGGCGACCACGACGCGTCGCCCATAGCGGCGGACCCGCACCGGTTCGACGACATGTTCAGCGCGTCTCCCGCGAACTTGAGCAAAATGAGGGCTGCTTCCTCGAACGTCCCGGGCGTGTCCTACGGTCAGTCTTTTGGTGCCGCGAAGGCGACGACGTCGATGTCGCACCAACCCATGGACGCCAACAGCGGGCGGTTCACCGTGGTGTACGACGTCGTGGCGGATAACGAGAAGGACGCGCGCGCCAAGATCCTCGCGATTTGCTTAGAGCAGACCGTGGAGCTCCCCGAAGCCCTCGTGCCGGAAGGCATGTGGATCCGGGAACACGTCGTTGGGCGGCTGGAGAAGTTGACACCCGGCGCCGGACTGAACGGGAGCTGGCGGTGCGAGATTTCGTACCACACCGACACGACGGGCGGCGAAATCACGCAGCTCATAAACGTGGTTTTTGGGAACACCTCAATGAAGGAGGGCGTGATGGTTGCTGATTTGAAAATGCCGGACTGCGTGTTGAGCGAGTACCCCGGTCCGAAGTTCGGAGTCGAGGGGTTACGGAAACTCGTGAACGTGCCGTTTGGGCCGATGATCATGACGGCGCTGAAACCGATGGGGTCGTCCGTCGCTGATTTGGCGAAGATGGCGTACCAGTTCGCGAAAGGCGGCATCGACATCATCAAAGATGACCACGGCCTGGCGGACCAGCCGTGGGCACCGTATGACCAGCGCGTTCGCGCGTGTACCGCCGCGGTTGCCCGGGCGAACGCGGAAACGGGACGACGCTGCATCTACGCCCCCTGTATCAACGCCCCGGCGCACCTGGTGATGCAAAGAGCGCACTTTGCGCGGGACGCGGGCGCCGGCGCGGTGCTGATGATTCCCGGAATCACGGGCCTTGATACGATGCGCGAGCTAGCCGCGGACGAGACCTTCGGGCTGCCTATCATTTGCCACCCCGCGTTGCTGGGCGCGATGCTGGGTGGGGGGAGCAAGCAACGTGTAGGCGGGTTCTCGCACGAAGTGCTTCTCGGGGTGTTACCCAGGCTGGCGGGCGCGGACGCGACGATTTTTCCATCCTTCGGCGGGCGGTTCGGGTTCACGATGGAGGAGTGTTTGAGTTTACAAAACGGTGCTTCGCGGCCGATGGGAACGTTCCCGCCCATTTTTCCATCGCCGGGAGGAGGCATGACCCTAGAAAGAGTCGCCTCGATGAACCAGGCGTACGGCGAGGACCTGATGTTACTCATCGGGGGGAGCTTGATGGGGCACTCCCCGGATCTCGCCGCGAACGCGAAGCACTTTATGAAAATCGCGGGACGAACGGATCTGTGGGGACCCAAGGAAAACGTGGACGGCGCGAGGGGGAGTTCGGGGATGTTGTGAATCGTACATCGTATGTTCGTCTACAAACGAGTCTCTCGTAACGTCTCTCGCGAACGTCTCCTACTTCTATCTAAAATCTTCTCAAAAGCAATCATCCCCCCCCCGATAGTACCCTCCCGACGCCGTCGTCCTCGTCCTCTACCTCGTCGTCGATGAAGGAGCCGCCGTATTGCGACGACGCAATCGGCGTGTGCCCGGGGGCCTGCGTCGGCGACGGCGTGTCCCTCACGTCCAGCCGACTCCACGGGCCGAATTTAGAAATCACGCGCGAGACGCCGCCGCTCGTGCCGGTTCCCGGCGTCGCGTTCGCCGCGGCTTGGTACGCGAACCGGTTTCCGTTTCCGTCGCCGTTTCCGTCCTCGTCGCCCTCCTGCGTCGCCGCGATGAACTCGTCATCCTCCGTGCACCAGCCGTCGTCCCCGGAGCCATCCGCGTCGTCGTCGTCGCCAGCCGCTTCGTCATCCACGAACCTTCTCACCGCGGCTTTCGTGGCGTCCGTGCGTTTCAAACGACGCGAAGCCGCCGTCGCGGCGCGGCGCGACGGCGACCTTTCTTTCACGGCGGGTTCGGGTTCGGTTTCCCGATTCCCGCGCCGGCGCGGGTTCAAACTCGGCTGCGTTTCGTCTTCGTCGTCGTCGTCGTTTTGGACTTTCTCCGAATTTGCGCGTTTGCGCCTCTTCACTAATCGCAAGTCCTCCGAATCAGGAGTGGGGGCGACATGACCGGGTACGGGTAGCGCTCCGGTGGTTCTTTGGAAAGTTTCTTTGGGAGTACGTCGGGCGCTTCCCCACACGCCCCAGTCGTCCGCGTCTGCATCGTCGCCGTCCGCCTCCACTCCCCACTCGCCCCCGAAGCCGTCCTGGGACGTGTGCGCCGGCGCGCCCCAGCCGCCGCCGGCAGTGTCAGGCGCGGCGAGGCCCTCGGTATCAACGGGACTCGTGTTGCCCCATCCCTGTGATCCGCCACACGACGCCGCGGGGGACGGGTGCGTCGCGGCGCCCCACCCCGAGACGTCGCCTTCGTTATCGCGTTCCTCGCGCGTTCGTTTCTCACCGGACAAGTCGGAACAGACGCCCCATCCGCTGGTGTCGTCCTCGCGCACTGGCGTCGCGCCGTCCTGGCCGCCCCACCCACCGCCGACAGTGGTCGCCGGCGAAACCGCGACTGCCGGCGACGCGCGCGGCGGCGGCGGAGGCATCGACACGCGCGCTTGGTGTTCATCACAAGACTTCTTCGCGTTCGGTGTTACTTTCTCCGCGCTCTTCGCGCCTCCGCGCTTCTCCGCCGAGCGAGCGGCGCTCACACTTCGTCGCTTCGCAAGCGCCGCGAGTCGCCGCTGTTCGATGTGAAACGCCATGTCACCCACTGTTTCGTCGTCATCGAGGTCGTCATCGTCGTGTGTATCGTCCCGAACCTCGATTTCACTCGAGCGCTGCAGCTGCTGCGACTGCTGCGACGCGCGCTCCGCAAGCCGGCGTCGCGCCGACTCGGCGGCGGTGGGGGATTTGCTCCCCACGGGGACGCGCGGAGTGAGCTGCGACGATACCAGCGCGATGTGGGCAAGGGGCGCGCGCACAGTTTCGGGTTCATTTGCGCCCTGTGTCGTCGCCGGCTGCGTGGAAAAGTCCAAGCGCTGCGTCGCCCCCGTGGGCGCGCGCGCGCTTCTATCGTCGTCAAAGTTTTCGGCCGCGATTTCATCCGCGATGCGCGGATCAGTCTCCATGGCGCCCAGGTCCACCGGGGCCACCCGGTCCACCCCCGCAGCTTCACCCGGCGAATCCGTCTCGTAAGGAGGCGCGACGTACTCCCTCGAATCCTCAAAGGGAGGCTCCCACGCGTCGTCCTCATCGGACCACGCGTGGTTTTGTTCCTCCGCCGCCGCGGGGCGCTCCCATTCGTCGCCGTCCCATTCCACGGGAGGCGCGAAGTGTTGTGACGGGTGATTTTCCTCGGCGAAAGCAGCAGCAGTTTCTTCTTCTTTTTGTCGCGCAGCGTCCCTGGCTCTCGCAATAGCGCCGCCCTCGATCACCTTCCCAGCCACGTCCTTCGGCGGCGGCAGCCCTTGCGCGGCCGATACGCCGCGCATCAGCGCCACGGCGAGACGGCCGTGCCCTACGTTGTACACCGGCGTGGCGCGCCTTTGGAACGGCGCGCTCCTGTCCAGGTCGAGTTCGTTGGACGCACCGTTCGGGTGCGCGTACGCGGCTAACAGGGACGTCTCAACGATCGTCAACGGGGCGTCCCAGGCCCTGGTTTGAAACGCGAACGGGTCCTTTTTGCCGCCCACCCCCGATCGACCGCCCGGCCCGCCCGACTGCGCCTTCTCCGCGCTCTTCAGCGTTTGCGCTCTGATTTTCGAAAGCTCCTCGGGGGTGGGGCCGAGTTTCAAAAACTCAACCACGGGGTCGTGTCCGGGCGGTAGCATCCGCGGGCAGTCGTTGCAAAAGTCAAAAACTCGCCCCGGATCACCCAAGCTCTTCAACATGTACTCGTACTTGTCGTACTCGGTTTTGAACTTTTGCGCTTCCTTCCCTTCGGTGGCCAACACCACGACGTTCCCGTCGCGCGCGCGCCCGGTGCGTCCCATCCTTTGAATGGTGCGGATAATGTCCACGACGTCGAAAAACACAATCAAGTCCACGGCGGGGATGTCTAACCCTTCTTCGCCAATGCTCGTCGCGACGACCGTGTTTAGCGAGCCGTGGCGAAACGCGTCGAGGACCGCTTTCTGTTCCTTCTGCGACTGACCCTTCGTACCTCGCGCCGCGCCGGCGCCGTCCGCGCCGCCCTTTGACGTGTCCCCCTGGCCGATGAACGCCGCGACCTTCACGCGGTGGTCATTGCCAGTTGCGCTGGAGGATTTGGAATCCTTACGGTCCACTGTGTTCGCACCGGCGCCAGTGGCGCCCGCGAACAAAGTAGTGATGGTACCCTGGCCTGGGATTGGATCCACGGATCCGCGGCGAGGGTCGTCGCCCGCCGCGCCGTCAAGTTGCGTCTCGTCCCCCATCTCCCGGCACGCCCTGACGATGTCGTGCACGGAGTCCCTGAACGAGGTGAAGATCATGACCCTGGAGAACTCGCCGTTCTTGGAGAAGTGCTTGCGCATGATGTGCTGCAGCTTTCCCATTTTCGGCGAGTGGTGCGCGCCTTTGCCCGCCATGGATTTCAGCATATCCAGCGCTTCCCGCATGGCGGGAAACTCGCGGAACAGGTTGCCCACGTACGCCTTCTGGTCTTCCTTGCCCACATAATCCACCGCAACTCGCGGGGTGTGCGTGGTGAGCAGCTCGCAAACCTTGGCGATGAAGTGTGCTTTCTGGAATATCGTGAACGCGAGGCCTTGGTTTTGACACCGCGAACCCGGGGCGCGCATCTCGTTTTGGGCTGTTGTAAAACAAAAGAAAAAGTGTCAGTCTCTCGTAATGTGTATGAGTAAACAGTCAGAGGTAATGCTCTCTTCGCAGGACGAGTATGGGAAAACAGCCGCGTCGGCGGAGTTTGGTGAAAGCCCCAATACGTACCTTTCAGTAACGTGTACGGCTTGACCATGTTGTTGCTCGAGCCGTCCGCGAACCGGGTGACGAACACGCCGCCGTCTGCGAAGGCGTTCAAACCGAGCAGTTTCTTCACGAGCGGCCGCAACGCGTCGCGTAACAAATCGACAACCTGTAAATCAGCCTTCGTGGAGGTCACGGTTTCCAGCTTGACGCTTCGCTTGTGCGTGTGCTTCTTGACGTCCGCGTCCTGGTCGCTCCGGAAGTCGATTCTCCCGATCGCGAGCGACCGGACGACTTGCTGTACCTCGGAAACGTCGTGCCCCGGAGTCGCGGTGAGCGCCAGTAAACGAAACTCGACGTTCCGCTCCCACAGCTGCTTCGCTACCATGCAATACGCGTGGTTGCCCTTCGCCCTGTGCGCTTCGTCGATCACGAGGCACACCACGTCCGACGCAGGGCACACGCCGTCCCTCAAATCGTTCTCCATGGTCTGCGGGGTACAGAAGAACAACCGTTTGTCCCTCCAGTTCGACCTTCGCGTGCCGTCCAAATCACGTTTCGTGCTGCCCATTAACGTGCACGTATCCGCTTCGGGCATGCCGCAGATGTCCCTGCACGCGGCTTTCTGTTGTTCCACCAGCGGCCGCGTCGGGGCTAGGAACACAACCTTGCCTTGCGGGAACCAGCGGTGGAAGTTCTTCATCACCACCGCCGCAATAAGGGTTTTCCCAAGGCCGGTGGGAAGGCACACCAGCGAGTTCGTGGTGAGCGCCGCGCGCGTCATGTCGAACTGTGATTGTAAAGAAAAAGTGTCAGTCTTCAGTCTCGAGTATGGGTGTACTGTCTGGGTGAACAGTCTACGTGTGATGTATGTAGTATACCTCCTTGTAGTGACTATTGTAGTCTCATAGGGGCAGTAAACAGTCGGCGGGATTTGGTGAAACGCCCAATACGTACCTGGTACTCGCGCCGCACTAACTGCCCGGGGTACACGTACGTCTGCGCGGTTTGCGGGTCCAAGCGCATGCCTTGGGTTTGGCGCAACACCGCGACCAGCCCGTTCGTGTCAGGGGTGCCCATTGACTCCGGGCGCACTGGCTGGCCACCTCCCGGGGTGTGACCTGCCTGTGTGCCGCCGGAACCCCCGAAGCCGTTAGACGGACGATTGCGGTCCACGTTCTGATTGCTGCTATTTGTTCGAGGCGGAGGTCGAGGCCGCGTTTGGTTCTCCGCCCGCGCGTGGTCGTTCGCGCCGCCATTCTCACTCTCGACCGGCCGGGTGGATTGCATGCTAAGAGCGACGTTCACCGCGACTCGCGCGCGAGAGGGAGAGACGTTCGTTTTGTCACCGCCGAACATACCATCCAAAGTACGTTGCCCCGCGTTTTTGTCCGCAGCTGCAGGTTTTTTCGCAAACAACTGATGCACGGTTCGCTGGTTCGAATCAACGCCGCCTCCGTTTCCGCGAACCGCCCCAGAAGCTGCAGCCCGGTCCACCGCGTCGTGCCCCGAGCGCCACCGCGGCGGCGAGACCGGCTTGGCGTGTGCGTTGTGCCACGACCCGCCAACCCTGCTGTACCCGCCGTTGCGACGGACGTGCCCGCTGAAACCAGATCCAGAAAGCTCACGAGGATTCGTCGGGGGGTGACGCGCGGCGTTCGCGGGAGCTGCGACGCGCGCATCACGCGGACCCATACCAGGTCGCGGTCCCGCCGCAGGTCCCGCTCTACGCGCTGCGGCCATCGCGTCGACGTCAAAGTTCAATAGCGCGTCGTCGTCGCCGAAGTCATCCTCCAGCTCGAACGGCATCGCGTCGTGGCTTCCCTGCGCGCACGCCGGTTTTCGAACTAGCAATCGGGGCACGCTCTACTCGTTCTCACAGCGCCGACGCCATCCACGCGCGTATCGTCGCGGTTATCGACACGCAACACGGTATCATCCACGGTCTAGGTCTACCCGTCCGCTCGGTCGGGGGGCCCTTGCTGCGTGTCGGTCTGACGGGGCGTCTCCAGCTCCAAGCGGTTTGAACTTAAGACCCGCAGGTGACGCGTGGCGGTGCCAGGATTTCGTCGTCGGACGACTCACTAAGCGGTAGCCATTTTCGGAAGAGCGCGGCATGGGTTCGCCCCTCGGGCTATGGTGGTTCGCCCCCGTTTTGTCCGGGGGCGGGTACGGCAGCGAAGCCGTGGCGCTGCTCCTCGGTTTGCACAGCGCGCGCTCGTATCCCCCGACCCTCGCGGTACGAGCAACGCACCACGGCGACGTGGTGGACTACGCGCATTTCGTGGGCCTTCCGTCTGACCAAAGGGAGGCACTCGAAGCAACGCTGCGCTCTCCCGTCCCATCCGCGGAACACGCGGTGGTGGTGTGCCACTCCGAGCCTGGGGCGTGGTTCCCCGCGATGTACGAAACCCCGCGGTGTCCGCCCCCTGGCACTGCCGTGGCGGTAGGAAGGACGATGTTCGAAACCGACCGTCTGGACCCAAAGCACGTGAAGAGGTGTAACAAAATGCACGAGGTGTGGGTCCCGACGCGTTGGGGCGCGGACGTTTTCGCGGCGTCGGGGGTTTTCCCTGAGAAAATAAAAGTCGTCCCGGAAGCAGTGGACGTCCATCGATTCGACGCGGAGGTGGTCGCGTCGTTGCCGAGGTTCGACCTAGAAGCCAGGGCGACACAAGTCCTCGGACCGCCCGGTGACAGAGGGACAGAGTTGGGGACAAAATTTCTCTCGGTGTTCAAGTGGGAAACGCGGAAGGCCCCGGAGGTTCTTCTCGCCGCGTATTTGGACGAGTTCACCGCGGACGACGACGTAGGGCTGTTCATCAGGAGTGACTTGTACCACGAAAAAGGCGACCTGGTCGTGGCACGAATCAAAGCCTTCGCGAGGGACGCGAAGAACCGAGGCGCCGCAAGGTGGGCGAGACAAAAAAATAACAATAAAACGGCCGGCTTTGAAAACGCGGCGCCGCCCGTGTTCGTGTTGCCGAGAGTTCCCGAACACGAAATGCCCTCCCTGTACCACGCCGCGAGCGCTTTCGTGCTTCCGAGCAGGGGCGAGGGGTGGGGCCGGCCGCATTGCGAGGCGATGAGTCTTGGTGTTCCCGTGATTGCCACGAACTGGAGCGGCCCAACGGCGTTTATGACGGAGGAAAACTCGTTTCCGGTTTCGATCGAGAAAGATTTAGTAGCGCCGCCCCAGGATAGTCACTGGGCAACGCACAAGTGGGCACAGCCGAAAGTCACGCATCTACAGCAGTTGATGCGCGAGGTGTTTGAGAACCCAGAAAAAGCACGGGCGAAGGGAAAAGTCGCTGCCCGGGATGTTCGAAAAGCCTTCGCGCCGGAGATCGTGGCGCGAATCGTGATGAATCACGTGGAGCGAATAGGTAAGGAATGGGAAGGGTTGAGCATAAAAAAAACGGAACTATGATAGGGACGATAGCGGACATGTAACTACCAGGACGATTACTATATAAAGGTATAGCTAGCATTAATAACAACACGCGATCATGCGTCACAAGAACGGTACGTCGTTGCGCGTGATGCCTTCGTACGCAGTTGCACAAGCGAAGGCTAAAAACACAATTCCGCCGCAAAGCGCCATGTACTTTTCGCTAATCGCCTTGCCCAGCATCCCGCCCCCGATGACCGCGATTGCGTTGGCGGTGGCGTGCGCCCCCATGGCGCCTAAAACAACCCCCAGCGGGGCGTTGTGCGTCGCCAACGCCATGGTGGCGAACATTGATTTGTCTCCCCACTCCGCTACGAACATCAAACAAAACGTTTGATACACCCCCCCCCACCACGTTTTCACCTCGCCGTCTTTCTGCTCTGCTTTATCCAGGGTCGCTTCCGCGTCTAGCAACTCGCCGTGCGTGGTGTCGTGTGTGTCTTTCTCACCGCCCAGCAACGCCCTCACCTCCCCATCGTTCCGGTCCTTGACGTGTAACTTCCACGCATCTCGCAACAGCGAAACCGCGAACGCGCCGAACATCACGGAGGCGACGATATCCATCACCGTGATCGAGTCCTCCAACTTTGCCGTGCTCGTGGAGACGAGGTACCCGGCGAACGTGCTTCCCAGGGTCATGAAGAACATCGCACTGAGTGTGGCGACGAAAACCGCGAGCCTGCCGTGACGCACCGCGAGCAACATGGCGAGGAAGAACGTCTTGTCCCCAATCTCGGTGATGAACACCGCTAAGAAACTCGCGGGGACGCCGTTGAACGCGCCGCCGTCGGAAGCGTCCGTGCCGAGCGCGGTCACGGTAGCCTCTCTGAGCCAGCCCATGTCGCCATCTTGCAGGTCAGGGTGACGCACGCCTCGGGACGTGTCCATGCTCGCCGAGAAGGCAAGCGCGCCCGGCGATGTGCAAACGGGAAGGGTGTTGTGTTTCAACACCAAAAGCGAAAGTCGAAGAAAAAGCAAAAAAGAATGTCTGTACCAAAGTTTCGTATGCACCGCCAGTCTTACATTATTACTAAACGCTTTCTTGAGACTATTTGCCTATAGACCCAGTTCACAACCATCGAAACCGTACTCTTGATGTCTTCCCTTTCGCGCGGCACATCGACCCGCGCTCGGACCGCGTCCACCGGTTCAACATGTCCGCGGCTGCTAACTCCTCGGTGCGTGTTCCTTTTCGCGAAACAGACGCGACGAACGACGTCGCGTGTCGCGTCCGCGCAACGCGCGCGTCGCCACCAGCCCTAATCTATCTGCGACGGGAACGACTGGGTTGCGTTCCCCAAGCTCTCTAGATCGAGACACAGCGGCGGACCGCGCGCTCCAAACCTCACGGGGTTTCTCCGGTGACGCGCGTTCGCGTGGCACGCCGCCCCCCGATCGACCGCGACGAAGAACCCAAGGTCATGGGCATCGTCCCGGAATCGATCCAACGTGACCTTACGGACCTGGCACCACCCTAATCTCCCCAAGGTTCATCGAGGCTGACCAAAATATCCTCCATTCATTTTATAACTCATCAGGCGTACTGGCGCATCGCCGGTATGTCGTACCTCAAGTACAGCAACATGTGCGGCGAAGTCGTCCGGGCTTCGCTGAAGGAGCCTTTCTTTTCAAAAGCCAAGGCGAGGGAGGCGGTTTACATGAAAACCTCCAAGTTCGTGGCTGGGAAACCCTCGCCCCCCGTGATCACGGAGGTGATTCCGGTGGGCGGCGTCGTGAAGTAATTCGAGAGACGCGGGCGAGCAGTAGGTGTTTAACACCATGTAAGAGAACGCGTTTAAACGCAAATTATGACTCGCTTACAACGCTTCACTACCCTACCGTCGAGTTAGATCATAAACATCCTCATCACGCCAAGTCTCCCCGCTTGCACGCGCTGAGCATGTCGACATAAACTTGGCACTTGGAGATTTCTCCCTGGTTCTGGTCGATGCAGGCTGAGAAAGCCTTCATCTGGTTGGAGCACGGGGTCTCTGAGGCAGACACGGGGGCACCCGCGGCGGCGGGCTCGGCGTACCCGCCGCCGCCGCCACCCATCATTGAGCCCACAGCTGCGCGCGCGATAGAAGTCCCGGTGCCCCACGCCATGCCTTGCGCAACCATTCCCATGAGTCCACCGCCCATGCCGCCCATGCCGGACTGCTGCTGCGTCGCGGGAGGGGGGGCGCCGCCCGCGGTGCGAGGGGGGGGGGCGCGAGGACGAGGCGCTGCGGGAAAAGCCACGAGAAAGGGAGAGGGAGGAAGGGTCAGAGAAGGTTTGGCAGAAGCGGGACGTGTCACAGCAGATGCGTGTTTGGATCTCTCGCGACGCGGTGGAAAGGGGGTTCGTCGAGCGCGGTCCGCCGCGTGCGTACCAGGCCTGCGTCCGCCGCCACCACCGCCACCACGGCGACCCATTTTGAGCGAGTTGGTGAGTAGTCGAGAACCGCGCGCGGATAACTGTGGCCACAGGCGAGCGCGGGGGGTCCGACATGATCGAAGAAGCCCCACGAAAGAAAAAAACCCTGGCCGACGGCAACCGAAAAACGATGACAACAGACCTGCGTAAAAAGAATATGATTGTTCAAGCACTATGTATCTAGTAACGTCCGTACCCCGCCTCTGATCCCTGGAAGTCCCGGTCCCTCTGCTCGCGGCCTTGCCCCGCTCCCCGCCCTGTGCCTCGTCCTCGTCCTTCTTCCCCTCGGCCCGCGCCTCTGCCGCCGCCGCGACCGGCGGGGCGGTACTCGCCTCTGGACTCGCCCGAGCTTTCGCTCGCGTAGCCTCGAGCGCGTTCGCCTCTCCCACCTCCCCTTCCGGCTCTGCCCTCGCCCATGCCGCCGTACGACCCGTACTCCCCCCGAGGCTCACCTCGATCGACACGCGCACCCCTGCCTCCTCCGTAGTCGCCTCGAGCATCGCCTCGTCCCCCGCCTGCTCCTCTGCGGCCTCCTCTTCCGCCCGGCGCGCCCGCGGACCTCGGGTCCCGGTCCTTGGGCCGCGACACCGGCCGCCCTTGGCCCGAAGAGCTCCCTGAAGAGTTCCCGTACTCGGGCAACACGTTGACGATGTTCAGGCCTGGGACGTCTTTCAGGCCCATCATCCCGACCGTCTTCCTTAACAGCCCGGGAACCTCGGGGCACCCCAACACGTCCACCGCGAGGAAGTTCGCCATGCGCACCAGCTCCGCTGGTGTAAGGTTCATCTTCCGCGCGAACGGCTTGTAAAACCCGAGCCACGCGCTGTACGTCTGCGCCTTCGTTTTCTCCTTCACCAGGGACATGGCGGTGTTGACGTCGGTGACTAGCTGGTCGTCGATTCCGTCTTTCAAAAGCTTCACAGGCAGGTCGTTGATATCCTTTTGCGCGAAGAAACTCTCCTGGGGCGTCAAAACAAGCAGACCCTGGCCTGTTTTCCCGGCGCGGCCGGTCCGTCCTAAACGATGGATGTACTGTTCCCGGTTCGAAGGCACGCCCATTTGTACCACCAGCGTGACGTCGTCGAAATCCACGCCTCGCGCGGTCACGTCCGAGGTCATCATGATTCCCGATTTCACCGTGCGGAACTGATCCGTCGCTTTCGTGCGTCTTGACTGGCTCAGCTTGCTGTGAATCTCAATCACGTCGTTTCGCATGTTCCCGAAAAGCTCAGCCGCGAGCGCGGTGCCGCGCGCCGTGGTCCAGAACACCATGATCTTGTGCTTCCCGTTGTTCTCCAAAACGTGCGCATCGATGACCCGTTTGAGTTGCGCGAAGTGGTCCTCAAGAGGCGCGATTATCATGGCTTGGGTTACCTGTGTGTTCGTAGTCCCACTGGCTTCTTCGCCGACGCAATCAACAAACTGGTGCCCGGGTCGCAACGACGCGCGCGCCACGTCCTGGATGTCTTTACTCACGGTGGCGCTGAACAGAAGCGTTTGCCGTCCTTTTGTTGGGACGTACTTCAGAATTTTCTCCACCGACGGCTTGAACCCCATATCAAGCAAGCGATCGGCTTCGTCCAGAACCAGGGTGTGGCACCCCTCCAACCGTCTGGCCATGTCCCCGTTCTCCAGGTGGTCTATTAACCGCCCGGGCGTCGCGACCAAAACGTCGCACCGCTTGTCCCGCAAGTTTCGCGCGTCAGCCTTGACGTTCGTCCCGCCGTAAACAACCTGCGCGCCCACGTTTTTCATGAACGTCAGAAGCACGTTGGTTTCGTCCAAAATCTGCGTCGCGAGCTCGCGAGTTGGGGACAAAATAAGGACGCTGATTTTGTCGCCTCTTTGGTCGATTTGCCCCGCGTTGAGCTTCTCTAGCGCCGGCAACAGAAACGCAATTGTTTTCCCGCTGCCTGTCTTCGCCCGCGCCAGCACGTCGGCGCCGCCCAAAATGAAAGGCAACGTCTGGCCTTGCACCGCGGTGCTCCGTTCGAAGCCCTTGACTTCAGTCAGCGCCCGTAGTAACTCAGGGCACAAATCCAGGTCCGCGAACGAAACGTCAGTCGCGCCGTTGCCCACCGCCGCGAACACGGTTTTGTTCGCGCCATCGCCATCGCGACGCTGGGAAGGAAGCGCCACCGCCGCCAGGCCCCGGCGCGCGAAGCTCACGCTCGCAGTGCGCGCGCGCGGGGAGAACCTCGCGCCCGACGATGGCGCCGCGAACGCGGTGCACGCCAACGCAGAGGCACGCGTAGCCCCGATGTGCACACCACATCGGGTCTCGCCGGCGAAGACGCCGCGCACGAGCGCAGATGCTCGGCGCGCAGCCGCCGCGATTGGCCGACTCGTCGACATTTGTCGCGACGAGACGCGTTTCGCGGAGCGGTTCGGAACGAAAGCCGCACTCTTCAAGGCGAGGGGAGTGGTGAGCATACGAATAACCGTGTGAGGGCGGCAGCGACGTAGAGATGGAAAAGTGCAGTCCGACGGGGGCGCCGAGGAGTAAGAGGAATGTCGATTGACATCGGTTAAGCTTGGAAAAGGAAAAAGCCTGGCGTCTTGTCATCAAAAACGGATTTTTACAAAATTACGAAATACTTGTACAGGGACGTTAAAACACTTTCCTATTCCCCCGCGGCGGCGGCGAACCCCGGCAACGGCAGGGGCACGTTGCCATTTTTCTTCTCTTGTTTGGCAAACTCGACCTCCCCCGCTTCGATCCCCCCCCCGTCGCTCCCCAGGCTTTCGTGTTGGAACGTCTTGGTTTCCCCGCGGCCGTTCCGCACGAACACGTCGCCTGTTTTTGTGAACGAAAAGTGTCAGCCATGTGTTGGGGTGTGTTGGACGATGTATGGACAACAGTCACCGTAATCGGTCCGAACAGTCACCAGCGTTAGAGGTAAAACGGGCGGTGTGTCGGATTTGGGAAAGCCTGACATACGAACCTCTTTCGTCCGCTGACACAAACAGGGAGTCGCCCTCGCACGCGCTTCCGTCCAGCAAGCACTCTGCGAGTGGGTTTTCCAGCACGCGCTGCACCGCGCGTCGCATGGGCCGCGCGCCGAACTTCGGGGAGAAGCCCTGTTTCAAAAGCGCCACCCGGAACGAGTCGTCCACTGAAACCGTAACTCCCTTCGCCGCCGCCCGCTTTTGCACGCTGCGCAACATGAGCTCGGCGATTGACCCGACCTCCGGCTTCGTGAGCGGCCGGAACACGATGATTTCGTCCAGCCGGTTCAGGAACTCGGGGCGGTAGGTGAGGGAAAGCTCGCGCCGCACGTCTTGCTGTACCCGCGCGTACTCCGCCGCGCTGCCGTCGGCGCTCCCGTTACTCATGGACGCCAGAATTGCCTTACTACCCACATTGCTGGTCATGATCAACATCGCGTTTGTGAAATCCACCGTTCGGCCTTTCGAGTCCGTCAACCGCCCGTCCTCCAGGACCTGCAGCAAGATGTTAAACACGTCCGGGTGCGCTTTTTCGATTTCGTCAAGCAAAATCAGCGTGTGCGGGTCCCGCCTCACCGCCTCCGTGAGCTGGCCGCCTTCGGAGTACCCGACGTACCCGGGGGGCGGCCCCACTAAACGGGACACGGAGAACGATTCCATATACTCGCTCATGTCGATCCGGACCATCTTTTTCTCCGCGCCGTAGTACGACTGCGCCACAGCTTTGGCGAGCTCGGTTTTCCCAACCCCCGTCGGGCCGGCGAAGATCATGGAGGCTACCGGCCGCGTGCCGTCCGCCAAGCCCGACCGCGCCCGCCGCACCGCGCGCGAAATAGCAGTCACCGCTTCTGTTTGCCCAACAACGCGCTCCGCGATTTCGTGCTCGATGTTCAAAAGCGCCGAGCTGTCGTCCTCGCTGAGCTGCCCAACCGGTACACCCGTCCACTGCGCCACGACGTCCGCGACGTGCGACGCGTCCACCACGGTGCTCACGGTCTTGTCTTTCGCAGAGGCGAGCTGCACCATGGCGCCCGCTTCGTCGATGACGTCGATTGCTTTGTCCGGGAGGAACCGGTCGGTGATGTACCGCGTGGCGAGCTTGAGCGCTGCGGGCAGGGCGTCGGGGGCGTACGTCACGCCGTGGTGTTCCTCGTACGTCTTTTTCAACCCTTCAAGAATAACAAGCGAGTCCTCGGGGGAAGGTTCGCCGATGCGCACGGGCTGGAACCGGCGCTCAAGGGCGGCGTCTTTTTCGATGTGTTTCCGGTACTCCTCGATCGTGGTGGCGCCGATGCACTGTAGCTCGCCTCGCGCGAGCGCGGGTTTCATTAAGTTGCCAGCGTCCATCCCGCCGTCCTCCCCGGTCCCACCAGCCCCGACGAGCATGTGGATCTCGTCGATGAACAAAATAATATCCCCCGCGGTTTTCACCTCTTCGATGACGTTCTTCGTTGTAAAAGAAAAGTGTCAGTCCTGTATGGGCAAATAGTCGTCCGGGATTTTGGAAAGGCCCAATGACGTACCTTGAGGCGTTCCTCAAACTCGCCGCGGTACTTCGTGTTGGCTAACAGCATACCGAGCTGTAAACTCACGACTCTTTTGTTTTTTAAGCGCTCAGGTACCTCCCCGGCGACAATAAGAAGCGCCAGCCCTTCCGCAATCGCGGTTTTGCCAACCCCCGGGTCCCCGACTAAACACGGGTTGCTTTTGCGTCGGCGCACCTTTGAGTTTTGCCAGAAACGCGTCAGTATTGTATGGGAAAACAGTCAGAGGGATTTGGGAAATGGGAAATACTTACCAGGATGCGTAAAATCCGGTCAACCTCGGCGTCCCGTCCCAAAACCGGGTCCAGCTTCCCCGCCCTCGCCTCCGCGCACAAGTCTATGCCGCACTCCTGAAGCGCGGAGCCTTTATTTTTCTTCCCCAGCTTCTTACCAGCCCCCACGAGTTCTTTCTTTTCCATGCCGTTTATGCGATCTCTCAAATCGCTCAGATCTATTTCTAAATCCTCAACCAAAACGGCGCGCGCGCCGCAGGTTGTGTCGTTCAGCATGTCGAGCACCAGTTCCTTGGACCCCACCAGGGTATCGCCCAACGCGTTTTCCGCGGTCAACGCGACCCTCTCGAAAAGCCGCTTCACATCAGCCCCCAGGGGAATCAACCCGTCCGCTACTTTCGTGTTGGAAAACGGGTTGAAAAGCTCCAGCTCGCTGATCCCACCGCGTTTCGCAATCGCCTTGCGCAGCGCGTCTTCCGTGGCGCCCGCTTTGTGCATCGCGGAGGACGTGTCGTCGCGCACCTTGGAAAGCGCCAACAACAGGTGCTCGGTTTTGAGCTCGCCACTACGCAGCTTCTTCGCCTCCCCCATCCCATCCTTCACCGCGGTCACCGCGGTGCCGTCGAAGTTGCTGAACATGGCGCGAGGCGTTTGCGTTTGAGGCGCGGCGGTCCGGTGGGGGGGGGCGCGGCTGCGACGCAAACCGCGCGCGCCCGGTGCCACAAAGGGCGACGCGCCGAGCGACGAAAACGCCATCGTCGTTTGGGTCGCCATCCGCGTGACACGTGAGGAAGCGCGACCGAGAGTGCCGAGAGGCTCGACGTACGTCGACGCTCGACGGCCACGTGGCCGGACTGTGGCGCGCTGCTCGTCACTGTACATGCTTTTGCGGTTGTTGACACTGCCAACTTTCCCTTGTTTTGGGACCTTCCACACACTCGCCAGGCGCGCGGCCCGTCGCGATGGTGTCCCGCCCGCCTTTGTTCGCCACGGTCGTGGTGGACGTGGACCTGCGGACGCACGTGGGTACCCTGCGCTTGAACCGCCCAAACAAGTCCAACGCCTTGGATCCCCAGATGTGGGTTGACATCCCAGCCGCGCTGCAGTGGCTGGACAACAACACAGACGTGCGGTGCGTGGTGCTGTGCGGTGCTGGGAAGAACTTCTGCGCTGGGATAGACGTCTCGTCCCCCGAGGTTCTCGGGGAACAGCTCGGGCAACAAACCCACTCCGTGGACTGCGCCGGACGCAAAGCGGAGTCCATGTTTCGACACGTGCGCAGATTACAAGGTACGTATTGGGCCTTTCCCAAATCCCATGACTGTTTGCGCATATAAGACTGACACTTTTTACGAAACCAGATGCGTTCACCGCCGTTGAAAAGTGTCGCGCGCCTGTTATCTGCGCGATGCAAGGCGCGTGTTTCGGCGGCGGCGTTGACCTCGCGGTGGCGTGCGACATACGCGTGTGCGCTGACGACACGAAGTTTTGCGTCAAGGAAGTCGACCTGGCTATCGTGGCTGATATTGGGACGTTGCAGCGGCTGCCGTTGTTGGTGGGCCACGGCATTGCGCTTGAATGGGCGCTCACGGCGAGGGTGGTGGACGCTGAAGAAGCGCTTGCGGCTGGTTTGGTCACGAAAGTCGTGCCGAGTCAGGAGCTGCTTGCTGTGGCTACTGAACTCGCTCAAAACATCGCACAAAAGTCCCCGTTAGCCACGCAAGGCACGAAAACCGCGGCGCTGCACTCGCGGGACCACTCCGTGGAGGACGGGTTGGTTTTCGTCGCGCACCTCAACTCTGCGCGCCTACAAAGCGCAGACCTTGACGAAGCCATGGCCGCGAAGTTCGGAAACCGGAAACCAACCTACGCGAAGCTATAACTACTGTGAGCGGTACCGTCAAGGGACTTAAGGGACACACTAGTATAGCCCTTGGTGCCCGTCGAGCTTAAAAAACTACCTTCGAAGGTATAAATAGCCCTTGGTACCGCGGGTCCGTACCCGAGTCCGTGGTGACCGACCGTGATGTACCTTCCTGTAACGGATGGTTGTATTAATACTTATGAAAAACGAAAAGCGATTATTAATTTATTCGTTTTACAGGCAATAATACGTCTCGATCCGTGTCCGGTCGTTCGCACCGTTCGTACGTCACGACGCGTCTCCCAGTCCCCCCCCGACGTTCAGCTTGTTCCAGCTGTCTCGGAGACTCAGCGGCGTGGGCGGTCTTGTTTCGGCGGGCGCGACTTTGTTGCTTCGGCCGGCGGTCAGTTTTCGCGACAAAAGCGTTTTTTGAGCAGTGGGCGACCCCGTGGGGCACGAGTTTTTGGAGTGACTTGCGTCCGGCGACCCCGCGGGAGACTTCACAGGTTGCACCCAGCCGCCCGTCTCGCCCGACACGTCACCCACGCGAGGGTCACGGCCTTTTCGTTTGCTGTTTTCGTTCACCACCGTTTCCGTGACCCGCGGCGACGGCCCCGAAACGCTCGCCACGCGCGCGGCGAACATCCGAATCGGCTCCGAATCGAGGCCGTCTGGGGAGTGGGTAGGGGTGGAGAGGTGCGTGTGATCTGCGCTGGTCGCCGGCGCGTCCAGAAACCCGCTCCCTTTCCTTTTTTCTTTTTTCTCCCTCAGCTTCAAAAACGCAACCCCCGCCGTGGTGTGTTTCATGAAGTTTAAATACGTCTCCTGCACGTCAATGGGCGGTTTGGCGTGTTCGTACCGGCGCTGCAGCGGCCTTAAGTACGCCCCTTCCGTGGAAGGGTCGGACACGAAATCGAACGTAATCAGCTCGAAGTCGTTTTGAATGATGATGAACCCGTCGTGCTCTTTTAAGGTCGCCCACCCCCGGCTGCTCATGCCGAGCTGGAACCCGTGTTGGTACAGGTCTCTCAACATGTTCCCCGCGGGCGTCCCTAGAACCTCCACGTAACCCATCAAGTCGTTGCCTTTCCAGAAGTACTCAAGCACGTGGTGACTAACGTTCGCGTCGTTGAGACAACGGAACGTCTCGCTCGTGGGCGGGGGGTGATCAAGCTCGCCAAGCGCACGGTTCGCGCGCACGTGCCTTTCGTAGAAACTACTCGCCTCCCTTGTTAACAAGGTTTTGGGATACACCCGGCCGTTGCGATTACGCACGTCCGCGCGTCCCAGAATGCCTGCGCGGGAGGAAAAAGAAAAACACGAGGAGCGCGGGCATTAGGTCAGCGAGGCTGGGCGCGCGTTTGGGGGCCGCGGCTCGGAGAAATTTCGACGGCACGGTGGTGGAGACCTTAGGCGGAATCGGCTGGAGTGCGGAGGTTACGCGAGCGCGCGACGGGGGGGTATCATGCACGCACCGTACACGATTAGCCTGTTGTCATTCAACGCGAGCGATCGCTGGGAGTGTCCCATCCTCTGCGGGTCCAGGAAAAGAAGGGAGAGGCGGTGGAGCTGGTCAGCGCGCGTCGGCACGAACCAAAATTGCCGTCCAAGAAATGTAATCGGATCGTCGCTGACGCGCGTACGCGGTAGACGCGCGGTGAAACGACGCCGCGCGTGGGAACGCGGAGAAACGCGCGGGGTTGCAAGGGCACGCACGATGAAGCGATCCTCTTCTGTTTTTTCGTCGCCCGTCACCCGCTTGGGCCCGCATATGCACCACATTTTCCCCGCGCGGTCGTCGGACGATTCCGGAAATGGGGGGTCGAATTATGCGCCAGGCGACCCGCGATTCGCGCGCCACGAGAGACCCGCGGGAGCGCGCGCGCGGTCCTCGCGAGTCAACGGCCGACCTCGATGCGTGCGGAGGTCGGTCCGACGAACGAGACGCGCGACACCGCGCGCGTGCGCGTGTCCACCGATATGCCGAAGCCGGGTTCGCTTCGCAAGCAGCACGTCTGTGTGTTGAGTGACGACGTCAGTCAGTGCTCTCGAGTCTCGGACAGCTCGACTGATACCTAGACATTATTCGAAAATAAAAGTGCCTACCCTCCCCCCTCTCTGCTACTCCCCCGGCTACTCCCTCCCCTGGCATTGTCATCCGGCCACATCAGAAACACCCCCCTGGTAATCGCCCCCCCGCTCCACTGCGTCCACTCCCCCGCGATTGAATGTGAGGAGGTCCAGCCCCGTAAACGCATGCGCGGCCGGCCGTGCCGCCAGCTCGTCAACGCCGCGGCTGGCAAATCGCCACACGTCACAAACTTGGCCTCGATGGTCACGGCGCCTTGTGTTTGTGTTTGATTTTGATTTTGACTCCGTGTTCCATCAACACACGCGTTGCCGCGAACCGTGAGCTCACCCAGGGTGTCCTGGATCCACCCGGTCAGGGACCCGTCGTGAAGCGCGGTGAGGCCGACGCGGAACACGGCGTCCAACGCGAGCCCGTCCCCGACGGCGGGGAACCCGAAGCGCGCGCCTTTTCGAATAAATAAAAAGGGTATGGGTATTTAGTCAGAGGCGGTAAGAAGTCAGTCATAAGGTGGTTAACCACCTAGCCCCACGACGCGGATGACGCCGGTTCGAGGCTGGTCGGGTGGCCAGAAACGGCGGACGACGGTACGCGCAATTAGTCGGCTCCAAAAAGAAAAAAGAAGAATAAAAAACGTACCCTGCCACGCGCCGCTCATCGCGGCGACCGTCGACGCCGCGCCTGTTTTTTCGAGACGCACGCGCTGGCCGTGCGGCGGCCTTCCTCCCCGGGGCCAAGGCCCTCTGGAGGGGATGCTCGCGGGCTTTGGCACCAGGTCGAACAAACCGAGACGGAGGTTTCCGTACGAAATCTCCGCTGTTTCGTGTGTCGGCGAATCCGTGTTCGGCGCGGAAAGCAAACACGCCGGCGCCATCACGAGCGCCAGGCACTGGTCTATCCTCGGAGGTAGTGACTTCGCGGGTGGCCAAACCCGCGTCCCAACCGGCGTGCCCCCCATCGCCGCCGCGAGCGTCGCGTCGTCCACGGCGCCGTGGTCGTGTTCCACGCCGCCGTACTCGTCGTCGTTTGCGTTTGCGTCTGCGTCCGCGAACGGGGAAACGCTTTCGAAACCGCCGCACCCAAGCGCGGCGCCGCCGTCGGGCGCTTTGGCGACGCACAGACGCAGGAGCTCGCGCAGGGGCGGGTGTTCCGGGACGTCGGCGAACATCTCGGTTCTTCTTTGCTGCACGTTTCCGGCGACCTCGTGGGCCAGGGATTCGCGTACCGATGGCAACCGTGTGAGACACGCGGAGAGCGCTCGGGCGACGCTGAGCAGCGCTCGGTTTCCCGAGGACGGCCACCACGCGGCGTCACCCGTAACACACCGTCGTCGCGCGTGTGCCATCGTGGTGAGCTCGATGAGCCACCGGTGTAACCCGCGGACCACGTTCGCGGAGGCGATCGTGCGGTCGGTGCGGTGGATTTTCTTCGATGCGTCGATGGCGCCAGCCAGCGTCTCGGCGTGCTGCGCCACGACGCGCCACCTCTTTTCGTCCGCGAGCAATATCGCCAAGGCGGATGTTTTCGCGTTCGCGTCCCCGCGCTTCAGCGCGGCGAGGCTCTCCACGGAGGCTATCATCGGCGCCAGGTCCACCGCGCTCGCCGCGACCGTGGCGCGATGTCTGGCGAGGAAAAGGGCTTTGTGTGACGCCACGGGCCAAGCCGGTTCGTCCCACGCCCGTGCGAAGAGCCCTCGGTACACCGCATCGTCCGCAGCACGTGAAAGAAACTTGCTCGCCGCGGAGACGCGCACGACGTCGCGCGGATCGAGGTGGGCGTACACTATGGCCAGCGTCCCGGAATCAAGCGCGTCGAGAGTACCGGGAGCATCACACTCGGGCGCCGTCGACGACGCCATCGCCGCCCCGCGCATGCAAAGTCAAGCAAGTAAGGATCTACTCTGGTGATATTAAAAAAAGAGAGAACTGAAAATGCTTAAATAAATTATGTACTTGGATGGTATCGCGCACGAGAGGGACTGTCCCTCTTGTGCGCGACTACCCTGGTATGCATAACTGAAAAGCGCGTGGATGTGTTCTCACGCGTGGACGGCGAGCGCCGCGATACCCGCGACGGCGGCGAATACCAGCGCTGAGGCGGTGGTGGGCGCGGCAGCAGAGACGGTGTCGTCGGCGGCGGCGGCCGGCGGCGGCGACGCACCGATGTTGGGCACGTCGTACGCCAATCGCTGCATGTCGCACACGTCCCCTCCCGTTCCTTGGCACTCGTACGAGACGACGAGTGCCCTTCCCGTGCTCGCCGCGGCCAGTAGCTTCCGACCTATCCCCGTAGTCGCGTCCGCGGCTTGTTCCTCCGTGAACGAAAGCGTCAGCGGACACCCGCCGCCGTCCGCGGTGGGGCAGCACAGCTCGGATTCCGCCACCACGGTTCGCGCCACGGTTGTGTTTTCCGGGTCCATGCTGTACGTCCCGTCCGTCCCGACGGATTGCAGGAAACCAGTCCCTGTGGTAGGGTCGGATTCGTACAAAACAATTTTAACGCACGCCGGGTTCGTGGCGTTGTACCCCGCGCTGGACGCCGCGTCACCAACCGTCAGGTTGTACCCGCTGCTCGCCGACGCGTCGCTGATGGGCGCTTTCGTGAGGTTCTTCCCCGTTCGGGACGCAACAAGCGTGGCGTTGATCGTGATGTTCATACCACCCGCCAGTTCAGCGGGGTCGAACACGTCGAACGAGACGTACGACGGTTTCGTGCGCGTCGCGTTTTCCACAGGGAACGCGCTCGTTCCCGGGAGCCGGTCGCGGAAGTAAAGGAAGGAGTAGTACTCGCACATGTCCGCCACGGAAGGGGGGGATGTTTCGGAACAGCTGGTCCAGTGCCCGTGTTCGTTGTTGTCCCGGAGGCACGCCTCGTTCCCCGAAACGCAAGCCTCCACGGTTTCCGTGATGGAAAGCGCGATGTTGCCGCCGGCAGTCGGCCGCGCCGCCGCCAAGCCGGCAGACCCGAACTGCGAGGTCACGAAGTGCTCGCGCAGAATCTGACACCGGCCGTTGCGGATTTGAAACGCCGCGCACGCGGTGTCGTCAGCGTGCGTACTCGCGTTCAACGACGTCAACCCTACACACGCCTCGCAGCACGCTTCAGGGTCGGTGATTGAGTTGTACACCACGCCGCCTTGGCATTTGCTCACGTCGTACTCGGCGTGCGCCGAATCGGATCACATCTCGACGTGGTTGGGCACCTCGATGCCAACCTCGGGAAGCCGTCCCATCGGCGTGAACGAATCAACCGAGGTTACTTTGGTGAAGTTGAACCGACCCGCGCACGACCCCGCGCTTGCAAGGGACGCACCGTCCGCGCCACCCGCGGCGTGGCGCCAATAATACCGCTCGTTGGTTAAGCCGCAAGGCGCAACGTAGGCCATTGATTTCCCCGTACTAGCGTCAAGGTTTCCCTTCATCATCATCTCGCGGTCGATGCGGCACTTGCCGCCCAACACGTCGAACCGCACCGCTTTGCCGCCTTGCGCCATCGTCGCGCCTTCGTACTCCATTGCTTTGACGCAACAATCAACGACGTCCGTGACGCCGGTGATCTCGACGCGGCCGAAATCCGCAAGCAGCAGACCGTCGCCGTGCTGGTACGTGCTGCCGTACCCGCATCCGATGTTGCCCCCGCCCATGTGCCATCCCAGACTGGTGGGCAGCCACCCTTCGGTTGGGGGTGTGGCGGACCCCGTGGTTTGAACCGTGGTCAGGCTGGTGATTTCACCGCACGCGGTGCGAATAACAGCAGCGTCGTCCAGGTTTGCCATAGGCGCGGAGGCGGCTAAACCGGCTTGGTCGTTAACCGTCGCTCTCGCGATGCTGCGAGATTCACAAGAAAATGTCAGTCTCTCGTAATGTGTATGAGCAAACAGTCAGGGTAATCGGCGGAACGTGGTAAATGGGAAACACGTACTTGTTGTTCCACTGCACGCACAAGTTCCAGTCGTCCCGGCAGTTATACGCGGGCATGCACGTCGCGCCATCGCTGGCGCGTTGCGAGAACGACCCTCTTCCGTTGCCGAAGTACTGGCACACCATGAGGTTCGTGGCGTCCGCGCCCGCGCGGTAGGTGCCGCACTTGGCGGGGCAAAGCGCCAGTGAGCCTTTGTCAAGAAGCGCATCCGCTTGGCACTGCGCATCGCAAGCAGTGGAGTCTTCGCCCAACGCGCCGGTCGCGAAACCGGCGAGGAGAGCGATGGCGAGCGTACGGCGTACGGTCGGCATCGCGGAAGCGCGTGATGCGGGCGTGGGGGGTGCGCCGGGCTGTGGCGCGAGTGATGAGTAATCGGACATTTACCTCATTTGACGACATTTGACGACAATAAAAGGGTCCCCTTTGTGATTGGTGGACGATTTCATTCGTGTGAGCAAATAGTCTGGATTTCGTGATTCCAGTCTGCCAGTCTCCAGTCCGCCAGTGTCTACGTGGCAACCACGGACACGGCTCGACGGCACCTCGGAAGACATCGAGTGCTGAAACGTTTTACACCGCGCACTCACAAAACTACCCGAGGATGACCAGGCTTTGACTTTTCGCGAGTTGCTCCAGCTCTACGCCTTGTTCCACGTCCCCCGTGGCGTACAACACGCCCGCGGTCCCCGACTTCGCGTCGTACTGTAGCACGCGCCCCGCGTGCCACATATTTTCCGCCGGCCAAAACACCTGCACGGTTTTGCCAACCAGCGAAGCGTGGTCGCCGCCCGGCGCGACCGGGACGCCCCTAAGGTCGTACTCCAGCGACCCTTCCGCCTCTGCGGGGTCGCAAAACCGGTCGAGCCAGGACATGTCCACCGCCGGACCAGATGCGGTGAGTTTGGGCGATTTCGCGGTCAGCTCGCCACGGTTGGCGTCGGCGTCGGCGTCGGCGTTCGCGCCGCGCAAACGTTTCCGAGACGATACAGTCGGCGTCGCGCCGTCCCCGTCTCCGTCCGTTTGTCCGTCCAAGCGCACCAGCCCCGTTTTTCGTTTTCCCCGGTCGCTTCCCGGGGTCCCTCCCTTTGACTCGCCTCCAGTGCTATTGGTTGTTTCCTCCCTTTGCGCCAGGAACTTCATCTTCACGTCGTGCAGCGCGGGTCCGTCGTGTTCGCCCGCCCGCACGGATTTCCACCCGTCGTCCGCCTTTTTCCCCGGGTTCGCGATGCGCTTGCAGTGAATCGCCCACGCGGATGGGGAGTGGAAGTGCTGGTTCGCGAAGGCAATCACCCCATTACCATCAAGGCTCCCGTGCCAGGTTTGATTCAGGTACGAAATCCAAAGTGCCTCCGGGCCTGTTTCCAGGAAACCCGCCGCGACGAGCTGTTTCAGCGAAACCGTCGCCCTGCTTCCCATCCCCGCGCCAGACCCGGCAGTTCCAGTTCCCTTCCCGGAAGACCCACCCGCGCGTCGCGAGTTGTTCGAGCTCCTTCCCGATCCGCTGTTTCCGCCCCGGCCCACCTGCCCCGCCGAGCCCGCCATGGCGATCTGCTTCGCCAGGTTGGGCACCGCACTACGAGCGGGCGCGCGCTTCGACTCGTGCCGCGTGGACCACTTGATTTTCGACGCAAGCAACCACCGCGCCGGGTCGGTTCGCCAAAGTTTCAGCATCTGGTGCGACTCCTCCCGTCTCTCTTCCCGAATCTTCGTGATGTTGAACGACTGTGTTTAGGGTTTGGGGCGTAGGGTTTAGGGTTTACGGGTCAGGGAAAGGAAAAGAAAACGCCTTTGGAGCGTGTCGGTACGTCGGAGCGTGGCCGCGTCCCAATGGAGACTACCGCGAAAAACAGGATGGCAGCATCAACAAGTTCCCAACACGCGACTTTGTCAGATCTGCCACCTGGGTTTTTCGCGTCTCGGTCCGTCTGGCTGTGTGGCCGGCCGTGTCCATGAGACGCGGCACGTGCGTCTCTACTACGTACCTTCACCGCGGCCGCGTCCGCGTCTAGCGCGTCGTCTTCCCCGTCGCTCAACTCCCTGTCGCTCTCGTCGTCCGTCTCCTCCTCCTCCTCAGGAGGCTGCGGTAAACTGCCGATCCAGAAAGCCTTGCCCGTCACCCCGGACACCGCGAGCAAAGGCAGGCACTGAGTAGGCGCGAGGGAGGCGTAAAACCGCGTATCCTCCACAGGAGCGGGCGCGAGCAACGCAGACGGAACACCAGAGGTCAGCGCCACGGGAGCAGCCGCGACCGCCGCCATGGTCGAGTCCGATCACCCGCGCGCGGCCGGGTTTGAAAGGAAAGGCAGAGGTCGTCCCCAAACACAGTCTCTTCAAACTCCATATTTTTAATCCTCCTCACTTGCTGGACTGCTCCTCCTCGTCGCCCAGATGCAGGCGGCGCGGAGCTTGACCCCGCGCGGGGCTTCGTTTCGCGGTCCGAACGATTCGCAAGAAATCAAAGCCACGATCACCGCGTGTTTAGCCAAGGGTGACACCGTGAGCTTCGCCGAGTGCACGCGCATGGTGCAGAGCGTTTTGGACGCGACCGAGGCGCAGGCGAGTGAGGATTTCGAGCTCCTGGAGAGCCTCACCGAGCAGGTGGCGCGGGACGGCGATACCAACGTGCTTGCACTGCTGGCGCAAATGCCCCCCGCGTTCAACACGGACACCCGGGAACTTATTGATAGCATTTTAATCGCGGGGGAGAGGGATGTTGGAACGCGGGGTGCGGAAAACACGGGGGTCGCGGTGGAACACGCGCGGCGGAAAGCAAATCAAAGGGTGGTGGATTTGGTGGACATCGTGAGCGTGTGCAGAGCGGAAAGGGTGAAACTCCTCGCGGAGCTGGTCACCGCGAGCAGAAGCAACCGACGGAGGTAACAGCGACGACCGGGGTGGTGACCGGAGAAGGTTGCGACGGGAAGGAAGAGTAGTAATAGGGCGGGAAGGTGTTAGTAAGTTTGAATCAAACAAACCAAGAAGACAAGAAGTTCGTCACGCGTTGTGGTGCTTGAACAACGTAGATGTGTTAATACAATTCAACCCGAAACACTCACGGAGGTCCTTGTCTCGGTCTCGCCGGGGGCAGGTTGTTAAGCGCCGCGAAGCTGTTCCCGCCTCGGCCTCGGCCTCCCGGCGGCCCGGGCATTCCCCGGCCTCCTGGAGGAGGCGGGTACCCTCCCGGCATGGGCATGGGCACACCAAATCCTCCCATCATCATGGGCGCGCCCGGATGCGGCGGGTACTGATTGCCTTGGTATTGCGCCGGGTGCTGCGGCGGGGGCAGGTACTGGCTTCCCGGAGGTGGTCCGTAGCTCATCACGCCGCCGCGGCCGCCGGCCTGGACGCTTTGCTGCAGCAGCGAGTGCGCGCCTGGCGGGGCGCCGTTCGCACGCGGGACGCCCATGGGAAACGCCTGCCCGCGCGACGGGTGCACCATTTCCCTCGCGCCGTGCGGCCCTCTTGGCTGGTCCACGTGCCACAGCTTGGGCGCGGGGGGCAGGTCGCGCTCGCTGACCACCGGGTCGGGGCATCGCGCGCCTGGCATCAGCGTGGGCGGGACGAACCGCTCCAAGGGCTTGGGGAGCTTGTAGCACACCGCGAGGACTTGGTTGTTGTCGATATCGGGCATTGATTTCATCGGAGTGGGCATCTTCGCAGGGCACGTCTCGCCGTTGACCAGAATCATCTCGCCGTTCATGCTCCCACTGGCCGCCGCGGTCATGAACTTCGATTTGGACTGCCGTTGGTCATCGCCAACCTCATCCTCCAGGGCGTAGATTTCACGCGACAGCGGGTGCGAGACGTGCACCAACAGGGTTTCCAAGTTAATCGCGTTTCGCCGTTTCTCTTCCTTGGTCAGGGTGTTGTCCAGCCCCCTTGTTTCACGCAACAACCGCTTTTCGTCGATCCAGGGTAACAGCGCCACGGCTTGCCACGTGAACCGCTTGCCGTTCATGTCGAGGTCGAACTTTTCGGGGTAGAAGTCTATTATCGGCGAATCCGGGTTGGACATCAGGGGGTGGAACGCGGGGGGCAGGGCGTGCGATGACGCGGCGGGTAAGACGCCCATCAGTTGTTCGAACGGCCGGAACGGCTCGCCTTCGTCGAACTCCTGGTTAATATCCTCCAAATTAACCAAGTCCGTCGCGAACGGCGCGTAGTGGTACGGGTAATACCAGTTCCACGACACGCACCCTTCGTAGTAGTACCTGCAGACCCAAATCAAGCCTCGGACGTACTCCTCGACCATGCCTCGTACCACGGCATCGCCGTTTTCGTTCGTGGCGCCCATTTTCGAGGCGTAGTACCGGCCCTTCCAGCCCTGTTCGCCGAGCCGCACCGGATCCGCGTCCATCTCGTCGATCCGGTCGCCCTTGTCTTTCAAAAGCGTTTCGAGTTTCTTTTTGAACTCGTCGGGGGCAATGTTGGTTTCTGATGCGGGTTTAAGGGTCACTTCCTTAGCCTTGGCGTCTGCTGCGGCGATTTCCTCGGCACTCGGTGGGGTCGCCGCGAGCTGGTTCCAGAAATCGCTCGCGTTTTCCGCGGGGACCGGGTTGTCGGTTTTTGCTTTTTTCGACACCATCAAAACGGGCACGGGTTCCGCCGAACGTTTCGCACTGCCACCGCTCTTCCCCAGAAGCTTGGCGCGCAGCAAATCAGCCGCGCTTTGGTTCGCGGCTTTGTCCGCGGCGAGCGCGGTACCTGGAGGCTTGGATTGCGGCGGCGCGGGCGGCAACACACCTCGGCCCACGGGTCGCAGCCCCGCGAGTAACTCGGGCGCCGCGCCGGGCGCGCGGTCCGAGGCGTTGATTGAGCCGCCCATCCGCTTCCCCGCGTTCGTTTCGTGCGAAAAGCGACACCCCTCCCCACGGGTGCACCTGCCTAACGTGAAGTCGCGGCAAGGCTGCTTTCCCATGGTTTTGTCCCTCACCCGCCGTTGCCGCTGGCGCTGTTCCGTGCGCGCGCGTTTCTGGAAAATAGCCTCCTCGTGTGAGGCGCACGCCTTGACGAATTTTTCCACCCGTCCTAAATGCGGCTTGCCGTCGCCGCAGATGTACCCGCCAAGATTAGGCAGCTCTTGCCTGTAGATGGTCATGATTAAATCGATAGCCCCTTCCCGAATTTCCAACGTTGGCGAGTGCGGCAGGAAATCGTTCCCCACGAAGAAACAGCAAAACACGAAGTCGTCGTACAAGCGTTCGTAATCCAGGGGAAACGGAAGCTCCACGCGGTGTCCGCCCACGGAAACGGGCTGCAAATCAAGCGCCAGGTACTCCCGCAGCACGGCAACGGACAACAACTGGTACGGCTTCCTCGCGATTGACGGTTTTTGAACGGCAGCGCCTCCCAAGATCGCGTCGCGCGCGGATGGCAGGTCGGGCTCGGGTGCGTTTTTTTGAAACACGACTGATACGATTAACGCCGAAAGCGTCAGTCTCTCGTGACGTGTATTACGGGATTGGAAAGGGGTCCTTCCGGAGTGGGGTCCGTACTTTCCGACTGTACTCCATACAGAGCAGTAATCAGGGAGGCGGTGTGTGTTCAATGGGAAGTACGTACCTTCCCTCAGGATCCAAAAGTTCGGCTCGTGCGTCGCGAGCGCCAGCATGATCAAATCGGCATCCAGGCCGTACACCACGTGCCTTGTGTTCGGGTCGAACCCGTTTTTGCCTCGCTGCTGTCGAATGTAGTGCATGGCTTTGTGTTCCCCCTCGCCTGGCACCGATGCGTCGCTCATCACAACCTTCACCCCGCGCCACCCCGGATCCGTGTTCAGGCGCAGATGCACGTAGTACTGCAGCGCCGCGCTTAGCCGGCCCATGAACGGCGTGCCAGGTGTGATGACGTTTGAATCGAACGCCTCGGATTGCACCTTATCCGGCACAGCGATGCCCTCCTTCCTGAGCGTGTCCCTCAGCTTGGCTTCCTCCTCGTCCTTCTCCTGCGCTTCCTGCGCGGCCCGGAAGCGCCGGCTCCTTTGTTGGTTCATCTTCGCCCGCGGCGCCACGCCGTCGATGGCCATGTACAGAACCTTCCGCGGCCGGACCATCGCGAAAAGGCGGTCGATGTAGTCGAAAATACACTGGAAAACCTCCTCCTCCGTGGTAGGCGCGGGCTGTGGTTTTTTGAGGGGTTTGAGAACAAGAGAGGGGAGACGAGACGTCAGCGTCGGTGCGATGCTTAAAAAAAGAAACATAGGCGGCGGACGATTGGATCGCGTCGTCATCGTCTCCGCCGTTGCGTTGACAAACCGTAGCTCCTACTTACCCTGTCTTCCGGGTGGAAGCACGGGTGGATGATGCCGTTCATGTCCAGGTACAGGTTGTCGAACTCCTGGCCGTTCGGGTTCGGGGCGCTGGTGTCAATCGGACACGGCGTGCCGTCCAGATCGAACACCTCATCCTCCACCACGTCTTTGATGATGAGCGGGTACTTCTCCGAGAGCCAGCGGTAAAACGCGGGAACACCCATCGCGGGAACGTGGAGGTGGGGTCTGAACCACCGGCAGCACGGGTCACAGGGTCTTGTGGTGCGGGCGGTTCCGGGTGCGACGACTGCGCGGAAGGCGAGTGCCCGATTCACGTTTCATGGGCGCCGCCGACGACGCACTGGAAAAAGCAGTCTCTTTGCTAGACAGGTGTAAGCCAAAAGTGGGTCAAACGAGTTGGTTGACCCTACACGTTGACTGGTTCGTCGGTCAACGTGCCTTTCGCAAAATGCCAATTCTTCCCGTTTAGCGTCACGTCACTCGATCTCGATGGCCTCTGCAGATGCCACAACGCGACGCGCGGTTTGAGTGCAGGCAGTGTGTTCATCGGGACGGCAGGGACGCCACCGAAGGCGACGTGCGCGTGCGTAACAAGGTTCGCGGCTAGACTCGGCAACGAGATCGTGCCCGATGGCGGAAACCGCGAAGCCCGCGCCCACCGTGGCCAAATCACCGTACCAAGAAGTCGTGGTGCACCCGCTGGTGCTGCTGTCCGTGGTGGACCACTACCGACGCGTTGAGGAGGTGCGTGTGTGTTAAAATGCGCGAACAGTCCTAGCAGCGGCGCCCTACCTCGCGCCCCACACCCGCAATTTTCCATCCACGCACGACCACCCATACGACGACGGTCCCCAGATCCTGACGTCGCCTCTTTCCTTTCCCTTTCCTGTTCGCGAAAAAAAACAGGATGACTCCGAGGACAAGCGCGTCCTGGGCGTGCTCCTGGGCGAGCACCGCAAGGGCCGCCTAGACGTGACCAGCTCGTTCGCGGGTAAGTCCTCGTTCCGAATTTCTAGGTTCCCTGAAACCCAGCAGTTACTTGCCGCATCCAGACACGGGAAGACGTTTCGCCAGATCTGAGAAGTGGAAATCCCTTTTCCGTCCCAATCTGTCGCGCTCGGCTGACCCAGATCTCCCCACCAACCGCAGTGCCCTTCGAGGAGGACGAGAACGACCCTTCCATCTGGTTCCTGGATCACAGCTACTTGGAGAAAATGGGCGGGATGTTCCGCAGGATCAACGGTACGTACGCACGCTTGCGGCGACGCGACCGTGACGGGCTGCCGATCGATCACGGTCGTGACCCGACCTTGGTCCGTTTCAAACCGAGGTTGTCACGACAAAACGACAGCTGTTTGTGGCCCGATTTTTCTCATTTTTGGATTCTCGCGTACGCTCATCCGACGCCCTCGTACCACCTCCGCCGCGCATTCTCACCGTACTGTATGTCCTTCTCACCCGTTACGTCCCCCTTCCACCCCTCCAGCCAAAGAAAAGATCGTGGGGTGGTACAGCACCGGCCCCAAGATCCACACCGCGGATCTTGACATCCACGCTTTGTTCGCCGAGTACTGCGCGGCGCCCGTGTTTTGCATCATAGACGTGCGCCCCGATCAGGTCGGGATCCCCACGAGCGCGTACCTTTGCGAAAACGAGACGTCCGCGGACGGCACCGCGAAGGACACGAAGACTTTCGTGCACCTCCCTTCCTCAATCGAGGCTTTCGAAGCGGAAGAGATTGGCGTGGAGCACTTGTTGAGGGATGTGAAGGACAACACGGTGTCCACTTTGGCCACACGGGTGGGGGAAAAAATGCAGTCCCTGAAGGGTTTGGAAAAAAGGTTAAAGGAGGTTAAAAAATACATGGAACTCGTGGTTGATGGTGTTTTGCCCCTGAACCACGAGATCCTTGGGCACCTCCAAGACGTGTTCAACCTCCTCCCTAACCTGAACCTGGAGCAGTACGTCAAGGCGTTCGCGGTGAAAACCAACGACATGATGCTCGTGATGTACCTCGCGTCGTTAATAAGAAGCGTCGTGGCGCTGCACGCGCTGATTGCGAACAAACAATCCAACAAGGAAAAGGAAAAGGAAATGGACGTGAAGCTGCTTGAGGCGTTGCGCCCGAAAAAGGAGGGGAAGGAAGGCCCGGAAAGCGCCAAGGAGGAAGTCGAGGGGAAAAAGTGATGATGAAGCGAGAGAGGAGCGCTATGGGTTTTGATTCGATTCCTTGAAATAAAACACACTCGTGGTATAAATCATCCCTCTCATCACCTCCACAGTCTGAACGTGTGATCCGAGGAGCAGGACACCAGGAACTCGCCGTTCGGGTCGAACAGCACACCTTGTACCGCGTCTTCGTGTCCCCTGAGTTCCGCCAACAGCTCGCCGTCGTGCGACGCGAAGCACTTCACCGTGCCGTCGTCGCTCGCCACCGCGACGGTTTCGCCGGCTTTGTCAAAGCTCACTTTGTTCGCCGGGTGCGGCCCGCAGTCCACGGACAACGCCTCAGCGACCATGCGCACGTCCCACAGCTTCACTACTCCGTCCGCATCAGCGCTCACGATGACATCGCCTTGAGAGTTGAAGCAAAGGTGGTTCACTGGTACGATAAAAGCCGAAAGTGTCAGTATCGTATATCGCGATGTATGGACAAACAGTCAGGGCAGAGGGGGAAAGTTCCTTACCCGAGTTGAGGTGCCCGTAAAGCGTCTGCGCGCACAACCCGGTGCGCATGTCCCAAAGCGACACGGTTTTGTCGCTGCTCCCTGTTGCGAAGTTGTTCGTGTGCGGCTGCCACACCACTTCGTTGACAGAATCCACGTGCCCCCGGAACGCGAGGCGGCACCGCGAGGTGTGCAGGTCCCACAAACGCACGGAGTGGTCCAGGGAACAGGACGCGAGGTAGTCGCCCGTGCTGTGAAACGCCGCGTTCCAAACCGCCGCCGTGTGTTCCGTCAACGTCACCGTGCACCGCTTCTGCGCGAAGTCCCAGATCTTCACCGTGCAGTCCCCACTCGCGGACGCCAGGTGCGTCCCCGCGGGGTGGAACGCAACACCCGCGACCCAGTCCTTGTGCCCGTCCCCGGACATGATCAAATTGCCGCCGGGCAAATCCCACATCTTCCAAGTCGCGTCGTCGCTCGCGGTTGCGAGGATGGCCTTTGATGCGAAAAGAAAAGTGTCAGTCTCGTGTAATGTGTATGAGGGATTGGAAAGGGTATACTGTACTCCATAGTATGCGTAAACAGGGAAGAGTAATCGGGCCGATCAGGGAGACAGAGCGTGGTGATTGGGAAAGCCCCGCACCTTTTTAGGGTGCAGCGCGATGTTGGAAACGGACATCAAGTGTCCCTTGAAGGTTTTGGAGAGCTTGAAGTTCTCCACGGGGACGGGCTCGGGGGGTACGTCATCGTCCACGCGTGTGTTATGCCTCCCGCAGGCGTCGGATTTTAAAGGAAAGGAAGGCGGTTGCCTCGACAAAGGTTGGTGCGCCGCGGAGGGCGCTCTTTCCCGGGAAACGTCGTCGGAAGCCGCCGCGCTCGCTCGGCTCACTCGCTCGCTCTGCTCCGCCGCCGCGGCGCGCGCGGCGTCCAGCGCCGCCTGCGCCGCTTCCTCGCGCTTACTCTCCGCGACCGCGAGTTTCTCAGCCACGGCTTTGCGCGCCTTTTCTTTCTTCGCGTCTTCCTTGGCTTTCCTCGCGCTCTCCAACTCAACCGCTTCCAGCCGTTGCAGCAAACGGTCGCGCTCGATCCGCACCAGCATCTTTTCCTTCATCGCGAGCTCGTACTTGCGTTTCAGTTCTTTTATCGTGGGCTCGTACTGCGCGTAGTGTTTCCTTAACGTCTTGATATCCCCTAAAAGTTTATTTTTCTCCTGCCCGATGCGTTTGTGGTGCATGCGGTGCACATCCCGTTCCTTCCGGAACTTGTCCCACGTCGACGACGCTTTCTGCACCACGCTCTTTTGCGCGTCGATTTCCAAACGCAGCGCGAAACACTGATCGTTCAACTCCTGGTTGTAGTTGTAAACGTCAGGCACCACGCCCATGTCTTCCTTGTTCAGCGTACCGCACGCCTCCATCTCGTACCACTCCGTTTCGAACTTCTCAAGCGTGCCTTGCAAGCCCATGCGCACGAAGAAGTTGCGCACGAAATCATCCATCACCTGCGTTTTTTTTTTTGGTTTTGGGGACGAGGGGTGTCAGAGCCCAAACGAGGGATGATGTACAGGAGGGTGGGTACGTGTGTGGTGCGTGCGTGTGCGCCCGAGTCGAGTCACGCGTGCGGCGCGGTGTTTTTGGGGTTGAGTGACACGGCAAACGTGTGGTCCGATTGGGTTTCCGATTGGGTTTCAGCGGGTTCGGGGAAGGGTACCGAACGCGGTCCGAGCACACACACGCGCGCGTGTCTAAATTGGGAACAAAGCGTCCGGACGCGTGATATGCCCTCGTGGTGCACCCGAACGCACCTCCGGTCGCTTGGACACCTCTCCCGCGTGCATCGTGGGTTTCATGGTGGTGCTCCCGCCGACGTTAAAAGGCACCCCGAGGCCTTGCAACGACCGCAGCGCGGTTTCCAGGTCCTCGTCGTCCCCCGCGCCGAACTGCTCATCGTCCTCTAAATCCTCAATGTCCACTTCTTCGTACGCGAAGTCGTCGTCGGAGTCGTCCAGGGCATCCACCTCCTCGTACTCCTCCACGGACTCGTCGCCCGCGACGGCGCTCATTCCACTCGCGCGTGCGAACCCTCCGCGGTGGCGGCGAGGCGTGCACGCGTGCCACGCGAAGTCACGGGCGTCTTCGCGTTGATGAGAGAACGACTGATTCGGGTCAAAGCGTCAAACGAATACAACCGCGGCTCGCGTTTTGACTGATGAGCTGTGTGCAGATGAGACTGATGCCTGCTAAGCTCGTACTACAACTCCCCGTGCGTGGCTCTCGCTCCCTTTTTTTGTTTCCCTCGCACCCGGAACCTCTCTAAACTCGCCTCTGTCCACTGCTTGATGGGTATCTCATTCCTTCCGGGCCGCGCTCGCCCGCACGCGTTACTGCTCCCGAACTCTTCCCCAGGCTTGTGACAACGAGCATCTTTACACGCCAAGTACTGTCTCGGGTCCACGAGCTTCTCACACGGTAAACCGAAATCTGTCCCGTCGCACAGAGCTAACATCTCACTCGCGCTCCACGCCGTTTCCGCCACCACCGCACACCACCGCGCGGATAAAACCACCACCAAAAGCACCGCGCGTGCTGCCGCGCGCATCGTAACTGGTGAGAACAAGTGCCGAGCGAGTAAAATCCTGAGGAAACTTTTTCATCGTTTCGGGGTTTACTTGTAGGGTTGTTGCTTCTCTCTGTCCTCCCAGTCGCGAGCGCGCGATGGCCGCCGGTGTCGTTCACGCAGCGAACCACACCGCGTTCGGCGTGCCTTCGCCGCGCGTTTCCCGAAGAGGGTCTCTCGGCGCCGCGCGTCGGTGGAACGAGAATTCAATTTTCGTGGGCGCGCATAGAAAACAAATGGCGTCGGCTCCTCTTGGCCGCGCCACCGCCGCGGCTTCGGCGGTGGACGACGACGTCCCCGAGCTTCCTGATTACGACATCGTGCAGCTCGGTTCGCTGGAGGTCTCCGCGATGGCGCTGAGCCTTCGCGGGTGGGTTGGGGGTAGCGACGAAGCCAACACGTACGTCGCCGCGGTCGATCGGGGGTTCACGCTTCTCGGCGTACACGCGCCGTCCGAGCTGGCGCTCGCGCGCGAGTACGGACACTACTGGAGTTTGTCCGACGCCTCTTCGCTGCCCGGGGTGCGCCCCCCCGTGGTGTACGCGGTCATCGAGGTGGGCGTCCCCGACGGGCCTTCCGTGGCGGAATCCATGCAGGTAAGTATTTCCCATTTACCACATTCCGCAGACTGATTGGCCATACGAGACTGACACTTTTTCTTTTGCTTCAATCAGGCGCACTCAATAGCGGCGGGCGGCGCGACGCCGGACGTGGCGTGCCTGCGCCCGGCGAAGGGCGCCGACCTCAGCGCGGTCGCCCAATCCGTCGCCACCGCGATTGAACTAGGCGCGTGTCCTGCCGTAATCGCCGTGGACGGGTACGCCAGTGTCGACTTGGAACACCTGGTCACGACGCTGAACAGAAACGTTCCCGACGCGCGCGTCGCGTTCAACCGAGTCGCGTTTTCACTCGCGAACAACGCCGTCGCGTTGGCGGTTTTGGAAACTTGTAAGCGACTCGACGTGGGGGTCGTGGCGTGCGACCCACTAGGCAACGGCGCGTGCGTCACGGACGCGACGCACCCGGAGCACGACGTGGGACAGGTGCAGCTCCTATCCTTCCTCGGCGCGATGGTGGGGGGCGGGGTTCAGCGGTCGCCAACGCAGGTGGGTCTGAACTGGGTAATAAGCAAGGGGTGCGTTCCCGAAATAGAGACGCGAATGCCGACCCGGGTTTGGGAGTGCGGAGGAGGGATGCTGTGGAGACTAGACGAAAACGCGGTGGGGATCGTGGACGAGCGGTGTGCGGCGACTGGGGGAGGCGAGGGGGGCGGGGAGGCGTTAGCGTGATTGTGACAAACCAAAACAAACACAACGTTTCTCGAAACTGCCGAAACGTTTTCCTTGGCGCTTCCGAGACACACGAGGATACTTTTACCCTTGCCCCCACTTCGCACCGCGCAGGCAGCATGTCGACGCTCAACCACCCCAGGGCTTCTTGGCCCGAACGCGCGCCTCGGCCTCGGCGAATTGTGCGTGACTACACGGACGTGCTCGTCATGGCGGTGATGGTGGGGATACTGGTTTGTTACGGCGTCTGCGAGCACCGTTCGTTTGGGAAACGTTCCGAAAGCGCGTTCCGAGGGGGACAAACCACGCCCCCGCACTTCCCCAGACGAGTCCTGGCGTTCGCGGTGACTAACTCCGTTGGGTGGAACACCCCTGAAAGCGAGGGCGAGGTCGTCACCACCAAGGGTTTAACGGGATTCGAAACCTCGTATGCGGTGTGGTTCGGTGACGCGAGGGAACAGAGAAACAAAGAGAAAGAGGCTGCTGCTGGCCTCACTTCTGACGCCACCGAAACCGGGCTTTTGGCAGACGACGTCGACGCCGCCGCCGACAAATCGAACGACGACCGACCCGGGTTAGGGGACGACCGTCCTCGTTCCGCACAGGTGGTCCGGGGGGCGCAAACGCAAGCGGCGGGTCCGTGCTGGACGAATTGATACGTGTGTTTTGACGAGTGAGTCACCGTAGCACGCGCGGTAGATTCGTGAAGCGCGACACCGGCGACGATGGAAAAGTGGATCATCGATGTTACAAAGCGAAACATGTCGCCTCGGCCTCCCCGACTAACCGCGTCCCCTTCCTCCACCTCGTCCTCCGCCTCGTCCTCCGCCTCGTCCGCCTCCTCTACCACCACCTCTACCGCCGCCTCTGCCGCCGCCGCGGCCTGATTCGCCGCCGCCTCCACCGCGGCCGCCGCCGCCGCCGCGACCCGCGCCTCCGCGACCGCGACCACCACCCGCTCCTCTTCCGCCGGCGCCGCGGCCGCCGCCTCGTCCGCCTCCGCGTGCACCGCCTCCGCCGCCGTCGTCCCCACTCCTGCCACCGCCTCTGCCACCGCCGCCGCCACCTCCCCTGCCCGCTTTACTCTTCGCCTCCTTCCTGGCTTTCGCGACTTCGTCCCTGGTTTTGAGCTCGCCCATGTCGTCCGCGCCCCAGCCGCCGCCCTTCTCGCCGCCGCCGCCGCCGCCGCCGCCTTTCCCGCGGCTGGCGTCGTCCTCCCCCCCCTTCGTGTGCCTGTACTTGAACCGCGCGCCCCCTTTCCCGCGGCCGCCGTTGGAAAGCGGGTCCTCTTGTGACCCCGTAGCGCTGATAGACCGGTGCGTTCGCAGCTGCCACTTCTTGTACACCTCACCCGCCGCCTTGGCGTCTTTCTTCACCACGGCGCCGCTTTCGGTTTTGATCCGCTTCCCACTCGCCCCGACCTCGCTGGCGTTGACCTGGACGTAGTTGCGTTTTTTTTTGTCCCAAATCCGGACGCGCCGCTGCTGGTTAATACCCTTGCCGTCCTCCTCCACGATGTCCATCGTGGCATCCGCAAGCGCGCCCTCCAGAGATAGGTGGTCCTGCATCGGCCGGCCCTGGTTGTCCTCCATGGTGGACAAACCAAGCTCGGTGTGGTTCACGCCTCTTGGGGTGACGTCCAGGAAAAAGTCGTCGTCGCGAAACTTTCCCACGTTGAAGGCGTCCACGTTTGTTCCACCCGGTTTCGGTTTCGAGTTCGGTTTCTTTCTCGTTTTCACAGCAACAGCCGTTTCCTCGTCATCCGACAACTCCTCGCCGTACTCGTCGCCCCCCGGGCCGTGATCCTCGCCGTCCTCTGAGCCGTCGTCCTCCTCGCCGTCCCCCCCCAGGCCATCCCCGCCCGCGTCGTTCGTTGGCCGTCGTCGCCGCCGCGCCGCGATCCCGTGCCCGGTTTCCTTCGCCTTGTCAATGTGCTTGTCATGCGCCGCCCTTTTCGCCTGCATCGCGGATGACTTCCTCGCCGCGGCGGCTAGCAAGCCCTGGCCTTTCGCCGCGTGCGCGATTTCAGCTTCGAAAACCGTCGCCGCCGGTCGGTACGCCCGGATTTGCCGCGCGATATCCGCGAGACCCACGGCTGATACCAATAAAAGAAAGTGTCAGTCTTGTATGGGAACACAGTCGGCGGGATTTGGGAAAGGCCCAACACGTACCTTCCATCTGGCTCTCGTCTCGCAGGGACGCGCACAGGGTGGGGGACGGGCCCATCTCGGCGATGATCTCCGCCCCACGCGCAACGCTTTCGTTCCCGGCGCTTCCCCTGGTGCGTTGATACAGCTTGTACGCGTTGTCGCAGGCCCTTCGTAGGCCGTCCATCTCGGTGCGCGCTTCGAAAAGGTCCCGCACTCGGTCGGCGACCAAATCGAGGGACGTGGGCGGCGGCGCGCCGACCACGCTTTGCTGCGCCTCGTCCGCTTCGTCGGCAATCGTGCGAGCCTCTTCGCGCGACGAAGGCGGCGTGGTGCTCGCCGGCCGCAACGGCCGGCCCAGAAACAAATGCAGGTCTACTAGAAACCCCATCTCTTCCTTTACCAGAATCGAGTGCGCCACGCCGTTGCGCCCGGCGCGCGCGACTCTGCCCACTCTGTGCACGAACAGCTTCGGCCTCGGCGGGAAGTCGAAGTTTATCACGTTGTCCAGAAGCGGGATGTCGATACCGCGCGCGGCGACGTCCGTCACCACCAAAACGTTCGTTTTCCGTAACCGGAACTTCCCGATGTTCAACTTGCGCGCCGCGAAGTCCATTGTTCCGTACACGGAGGAACACGAAAACCCCTTACGATAAATAAAAGAAAGTGTCAGTCTTGCATGGGAACAAGGTGTTGGTATTTGGGAAATACAACACTTACCTCGTGCTCCAGTACGGTTACTAAAAGTTCGACGTGGTGCCTCGTTGCGGCGAACACCACGGTTTGCTGTTTCGGAGGCACGACCTCGCGTAGCAGGTAAAGCAGGGCCCCGATTTTCTCGTCGATCCGCACCACGGTGAAGGAAAGTTTCAAATCCGGCGACACTTTCATCTCCGCGTCGAGACGAATGACCTGCGGTTCCCTTAGGCCCACTCGGACGAACTCCGCCAGGGCGGTTGGCATCGTTGCGGAGAACAACAACGTCTGCCTCATCTCCGCGACTTGCTTTAAAATATCACGCAGCTGGTCGCTGAATCCCATTTCCAGCAGACGGTCCGCTTCGTCCAGGGTCACCATGGTGACGCTGCGAATCGTGAACCCCTCGACTTCGTCCACCATGTGAAGCAAACGCCCGGGCGTCGCGACGATGAGGTCGGGGTTCTGCGCCAAATCCGAAAACTGCGCCTCCATCGAATCCCCCCCAACCACACACGCGGACCGCAAATCCGTGAACTTCTGAAGCTCCATGGCGAACTTAAACGTCTGCAGCGCGAGCTCCCTGGTGGGAGACAAAACAATCGCGCGCGCGCCCGCTTTCAGCGAGTGCTGTCTTAATTTGTGCAGCACCGGGATGAGGAACGCGGCTGTTTTCCCTGAGCCGGTTCTTGCCATGGCAACGATATCCGCGCCCGCCATGGCGATGGGGATGGCCTTCCGTTGAATTGGAGTGGGAATGCGGTACCCCTTCCGTTTCACCGCCCGGAACACCTCGGGAAGCAGATCCATGGATTCGAAACCGCCACCCTTGGATTTTGTCTTTTCCGCTTTGCGCCTGCGGCCGGTCAGCGCCTCGGTGCGCTCGAAACCGAAGTCCACCTCGCCTGATACGGTGGTCATGCCGGACAAAATAGGCGCCTTGACGTCGTCGTCGCCGCCGTCATCATCATCATCGTCCTCATCCTCGAAGTCGTCACGCCGCAATGGCTTCTTCTTCTTGTTGACAATCTTCTTCTTGCCGCCGCCGCCGCCGAATCGTTTATCGACGTTGACGTTGGCGTCGTCACGCCGCGAGCCGGGTTTCTTCTTGACCCCACCAACGGGCTTCTTCGCGCCGCCTCCCCCGGAAGCACCTCCTCCCGACTTGGTCTTCATCCCGGATGTGCGTCGCACGGGAGACAGTGCCATCCGCCGCCTCGACGAGCGTCTTGATGAGAGTCGGCAGCCGGAAAACGAAAGAAAAAGCGAAAAATCAGCATCATTCGTTGATCGGAAGCCGCCGGTGAATCCCGATGTCTGGTTGCAGCATCAATCGAGTGTTGAAAGTGTCGGTTGAAACTGGGATTGAAATGAGAAAAGCGTTTTGACGACAGATGCTGACTTCTTCAAAGCTCAGACCTACCCCATGTTACCAGCACACGTAGTAGCTGTATGTATGATGGGTAAGAACAAGTACTACGAGTAGGGTACGTCGTACGCGATGCTTATTACCAAAAACGCGAACAGAGCGTCTAAACAAACGCCCGTGAACTCTCCGCGACCGCGGTCACGTCCTCGATGGACGTGAGTTTGTCCGCCTCCAGTACGAGCCGCCGCGCGCACCGCAGCGCCGCGCGTTCGCACACGGCTTTGACGTCCGGGTCCGTAATGGCTTCGAGATCTGCGACGTGCGCGATGCCCACCACGCGCCGGGTCATCTTGGCGCCCGCGTACCCGAGCGAGTCAACGAGGATGTTTGCTAAGTACCTGTGATTGTAAAAGAAAAGTGTCGGTCTTGAGTCGGCGAGTGTGGGTGTACTGTATGGGCAAACAGTGCACTTGTCTGGCATGCAATCCGCGAAACAGTCAGGCCGTGGGATTGGCAAAGGTCGGGTAGTGGGTAGTGCTGTGTAACTGCACTCCATATTGGGCATCAAACAGTGTTTGGATTTAGGAAAGGCCCAATACGTACCGCTTCTGCGCCGCGCGCAGCGCTTCTTTGTTGTTTTCGCCGGCGTACACCGAACCGGGCGTCACGCCCGCGTCGCCCTCCCCCACGCCGCGCGCGTCCCACAGCTCGGTGAACCGTTTTTCGAACACGCGCCACATCGTGACGACGCACCCTAAAAGCCACGCTCGGTTGGAACTCCGGTCCCCGCCCCCGGGGCTGCGCTTTTCCAGCCCGTCCTGGGAAAAATACGCCAGCAGCAGGTTCGCCAGGAACGCGCCGACGTCGAACCCCATCGGGCCGTAAAACGCAAACTCGTGGTCAATCACGAACGTGCTGGTTCTCGTGCACATGATGCTCCCGGTGTGCAAATCGCCGTGCAACAGCGAAGCGGTGTCGGTTACGAATTTATTTTTCAAAAGCGCAACCGCGGCTTTCAACGAATCGTCCCCGCGAAGCGCGGCCGCGTCGAAGTCCAGCTGCGGCGACGTCCTGAGATAGTAAAAAATAAATGTCAGTCTGTATGGGCAATCAGTCGGCGGAATGTGGTAAATGGGAAATACTTACCACTTGTTGTTCGCGGCGACGGCGTAGGGTTCGGTGAAAATTACCTGTTCCGACAAGCCGCACATGGCTTCGTTCGCGCCGAACGCCTGTCGCGCACTCCGGCTGGCGTCGCACCCGACCGCGATCGCGCTCGAGCCGAACAAAGTCGTCGCCAGATACTCGCCGACGTGCGCGGCGAGAAGCGGGTACGTAGCGCCGGCCATTATCCCGCCTCTGAGGATGATGTGCGGCGGCTCCAGGAACCGCATGGCGATGACGGACATCTGTTGGTCGAACAGAAACACCTCCGGGACGTGTTTCGGACAGTAACCGAACGCGAGTTGCAGCGCGGTCGCTTCATACCGAACCCGCTCCTGACTCAAAGGCCAGCTCTCGCCGACCACGCGCACAAACGGCAAGCCCTGCTTCACCACGACGCTTTTTCCCGAGTTAGAGCACGACACGATGTACACGAAGTTGATGTTCCCGTCCCCGACTTCCTTGGCGGACCAGTGTTTGTGGCCTTCCTTGCCCCCGAGCGCGTGCGCGATGGAAGGCTTGGAGGCGCAGTACCCAAGCACGGAGGTGGTGTCCATGGCGTAGAAACCGTTTGGGACTTTCATACCGTTGGTTTTTGGAACCGTATCGGTTTTTAGAACTGTTCCCGCGGAGTGCGACGCCACAAACTTCCCAACCTCGAACGACCCACACGAGGTCTTTTGCACGACCCCTTTTTCAGTGATGATCCCGGAAATCAGCGAACCGGGAGTCACGTCGAACGAGGGGTTCCACACGTCGATGCCGTCCGCGGCGACCCGGACGCCGCGGACGTGCGTGATTTCCGTGGCGGGACGGTCCTGTTGAAATAAAATAAATGTCAGTCTTGTATGGGCAATCAGTCGGCGGAATGTGGTAAATGGGAAATACTTACCTCGATTTCGATGTCGTCGCCGTGTTTTGTGGACGGGTCTAGGGTGGACACGGGCGCGGCGACGAAGAACGGAACGCCGTGGTACGCACATGACACGGCTAGGTTGTACGTTCCGATTTTGTTCGCGGTGTCGCCGTTGTCCGCCACCCGGTCCGCGCCCACCACCACCGCGTCCACCTTTCCTTGTTTCATCAAACTCGCCGCGGCGCTGTCGCAGATGAGCGTGCCGGGCATCTTTTCGAACGCGATTTCGTACGCCGTGAGCCTCGCGCCTTGGTTGTACGGCCTGGTTTCGTTGCAGTAGATGTGCTCCAACAAATTACCATCGCGCAACGCCCGCACCACCCCGAGCGCGGTGCCGTACCCGGCGGTCGCGAGCGACCCGGTGTTGCAATGCGTCAGCACGCGCAGCGGGGTTCCGCTCGGCTTGCCCACCGCGGCGCACAGCGCGTCCGCGCCGAACTTTCCGATCGCGCGGTTCGCCGCGACGTCGTCCGCGAGCATGGCTTCGCACTCGGTGATGATTTTCTCGGCGGCGTCTGCGCCAGGCACGCCGGCCGCCGCGCACGCACTCGCTGACGCTTTCAGCCGGTGCACCGCTTCCCCGAGATTCACAGCCGTGGGGCGGCTGGTGAACAGGTGGTCCAGCTTCGTCGCGACGAACTCGGCAACCGCGCCTGCGGTTTCCAGGGAAACGCGCACGGCGTCGAGCTCCACGGCCAGCGCCAGCGCGGCCGCGATCGCGATCGCGGGGGCGCCGCGAACGTTCATGTCCCTGATCATCGTCCAGCACGCGTCGCAGTCCTTGACGTCCATGAAAACAGTCTCGCCGGGAAGCTTCAGCTGGTCCAGCAGCTGCAGCGACCCGCGGGTGTAGCGGATCGCCTGCAGGGTAGGCGCGGTCGACATCGTGACGGGCCTTAGCTGGAAGAGAGCCGGAGGCACGTCGAGCGGGTGATGCGTGGGCCGAAGTGGCGGTCGCGCGAGACCTGATCGGTCGGACCTGACGAAGTTTCCGATAATAAAATCCTCTTTGTTTTCCATCTAGTTTTCCGGTTCGCACAACGAGGCACACGGTCGGAGAGGCGGAGGCTTCATCTCGCGCGGCGGGCTCGACGGTGCACGCGGCGATATTCGCAGGTCCGCCATGCCGGAGGACACTGCGGCGCTCGTCATGACGAATCCGCGAGCGGAGTCGTCATGGCCGTCTGAATCAGATTTGGCAAATCTTCGTGCCGACGTTTCCGCGTTCGCGAAATCTCACGGCGTTCCCGTGGACCCGAAGGACGTGCGCGTCGCAGTCGCGCCGTATCGCGTATGTCCTCTCGGCGCGCACGTGGACCACCAAGGCGGGTGCGTGGCGGGCATGGCGCTGGACTGCGGCGTGCTTTTTGGTTTCGTCCCGTCGCCGAATTCGGATTCGGTCGGTGCCGACCGAAACGAATCCGTGGGCCCCACGAAAGTCCTGCTCCGCTCGGACGCGTTCGCGGGGGACGTGCGTTTCGACGTACGAGACCCGTTCGGCACAGTAACGGATGAAGGTGACACCACCGACCGTAACTGGGGAGCGCTGGCTCGAGGCGCGGCGGCGGTTCTCAACGACGAATGTGAGAACGACAAAAACGAAAAACGAAAACGAAAACTCGCGCTCGGGTGTATCGGCGTTGCGCGTTCGTTCCCAATCGGCGTCCGCATGGACGGCGGAGGCGTCAGTTCCTCCGCCGCGATCACGGTGGGTTTGCTCCTGGCGATGAGGAGCGTGAACGGTTTGGGTGGTTCGAATGAGGAAAGTATGAACGAGGAATCGAACGAGCCTCCGTCAGCGGCGTCACGAAAACGCACAGACGAATCCGATTCCACGAAATGGCGCGTCGCTCGAAGCGCGCGGCGCGTGGAGAACGACTTCTTACACGTAAAGTGCGGCATCTTGGACCAAGCCACGATTTGCTTATCGAGACAATCGGCGCTTGTGGTGGTTGACTGCGCTTTGGAAACGCACGAGCACGTGCTGTTCGGTGGGCGGGGTACTGCTAACGCGAGTCAAGAGGGTACCGGTTGCAAAGCGAGGAGTACCGAAACTGTCGACGAAACCGTTCCTGCGTTTAAAATCCTGCTCGCGTTTTCGGGTCTGCGCCAAGCGCTGACGTCGACCGGGTATAACGGACGCGTCGAGGAGTGCCACGAAGCGGCCGCGTTTTTGTTACGAAACAGTACTGGGGGTAGTACGTTACGGGGTATGACGTGGGATAGTACCACCGGGGATACTGCGACTTTACGTAGCACCGGGGATACTTCCGGGGATAACCCCGGGGATACCCCCGCCACCTCAAAACTAAGTGACGTCCCTTACGAGACGTACGTTGTCAACCGCGACGCGCTTCCTTTGTCACTTCGCAGGCGGGCTGATCATTTCTTCGGCGAAGCGCGAAGAGTTTCGGCGGGAAAAACCGCCTGGCGCGCCGGCGACCTGGACGCCTTCGGCGCGCTGATGACCGAGTCCGGAACATCATCCATAACGAACTACGAGTGCGGGTGCGTACCAATGAACGCTTTGCTTACAATCGTGTGCGCCACTACCGGGGTGTACGGCGCGCGCTTCAGCGGCGCCGGGTTCCGAGGGTGCGTGGTGGGTTTAGTGGAAACGAGTGGTGCGGACGCGGCGGCGAGCGCGATTGCGGGTGAGTACAAACGCGTTCACCCGGAACTCGCGGGCGACGCGAAAGTGCTTGTCGCAAACTCGGGCCACGGCGCGAGGGTACTTTGGTAATACAGTCATGGGTGATACATGGAGTGAGTGAGGTACTACTAGAGTGAGGTACACGTAGCATAGATACGATCATAGCTTTAGTGTTGGTCAATATCAATACATGAGTAGTTTGGGTGCTATCATAGCAGCCGACACGTCTGTTGAAAGCTCTTGGTGTCCGCGACCCGACGCGCGCGATTCCTGGTCACGCGAGTAACGGTTCCTCCGATTCGCTTCGCCTCGGTTGTTCCGCCTCGCCCGCGCACTCGCCCTCGTCCGAGCCGTACACGGTGTACTTCAAGCCGAAGTACTGCGTGCGGCGCGGCAGGACGTACAGCAGCAACACGTCCACGACGACGGTAGCGATGCCCATCAGCGCGACGCCCGCGCCGACCACCGTAGTGGTTTGCTCCAAGTCGAACCGTCGCCCTTGCCCCGTGATTTGCACGCGGATGCGCGGCCCCACGGCTTTCACGAGCGCGCGCGTGTCCGGGTTTTTCTCGTACGTTACGTCCGGCGCAACCGGCAAGTCCCCGCTCACCGCGCTGAGCCACCGCGTGTTGTACCCGTGCGAAAGCTCGCTGAGAAGAATAACCGAAAGTGTCAGTCGTGTATGGGCAATCGCAGAGGCGGTGTGTGGTGGGTGGGAAAGGCCCTTACCTGTCCGCGGTGTCTATTCTTATGACTTCGAACGGCACCCGGGGCTGACACGCCTCCAGCTCTTGGTCCAAGTCGCAGTCGTAGTAGATAGTCATCTGGATATCCGCACCTGATAGCGCGATGTCGTCGTACTCCACGTCGCCCATTTGTAAGATCTCATCGAGCGTGAACAGGTTCCACCCCGGGGTAGGCACGGTGCCGTTGGCGTTGGTAACGTCGAAGGTGCGGCCGTGCTTATCCCTCATCCCAGGAAAACGCACGTCCGTTCGCAAAAAGATTGTAAAGTTCCCCACGTTTTCAAGAGGCTCCGCAATGTCGTCCTCAGGCTCCGCAGGGCACCAGCCCGTGACTTGACACCGGCCTCCTTTGGAAGTGGCATTTTTGGTATCAGTGTCGCTATTATCTTCTACTTCTTCTCCTTCTTCTCCTGTATTTTCGTCGACCCCGACGTCCGACGGCGCCACGCACCGCCCGGTTTGCCGCCCCGACCTGGAAAAAAAACCCTCCTCGCACCCGGAGTTGGTTTTAAGCTCACACGCCTCGTCCTCGTTCATCCCTAAACACGTCCCCCGGGCTTGTTCCGTGCGCATGATGTTCGTCGCCACGAACACGGACGTGGCGTCGTAAATTGTCAAATCGGACGCGTCCCACAGCTGCACATCACCCGCCGAAATCGCGCGGGACGCGATGCCCTTCACCTTCAACGCGACGCTGCCCACCGCGGGGACCGTGGCTTGGTACCCTTTCTTCACCACAAGCGTGAACCCCACGACGTACGCGAAAACCACGGCGAGGATGCTGTAGTACAGCAAGCCTGTGCGGAAAACGAGGGAGCAGCGGGTCAGATTCGGAGCAGGAAAAGGGTGTTGGAAGCGAGACGTGCGGGGATGTGGGGAGATGAGACTGCCAGGGACGTGGAAAGGGGACACCACGTACTTAAACTCCATGATTTGATCACCACCTGCTTCTGGGTGCTGTACCCGACATTATTCAGCGCGGACACAGCGGCACCCATCGCGGCGTCACGAGGTCTCTCACGCGCGCCTGGGAGACTGCGAGAGGCGAAAAAAGAAAGGCCAAGAAACTTCTCGCCAAATTGGCGAGTTTCGGATCTGCCCATTCCGCCTGTCGCGTCGGTCGTGTCGCACGCGTCCCTCGCGTCGATCTCCGCGATGGCGGCCACCACCGGTGGCGGCGCGAAAGCGCTGTTCGCGCGTTTGTCGCTGCTCGTGCTGAACGTGGCGTTGTTCGGCCTCGGCGTGGCGCTCGCGGTGATGGGGTCGAACAAAGAAGGAACCGCGGGGTTGGTGCGGAACATCTACGCCAAAGATGGGTTCTCGTTCGCCGCTTTCCAGGAACCGGACTACGCCATGGCCGTGGTCGGGGCGTTCGTCGTGGTAACGTCACTGCAAGGCATCGCGGGCGCGCTGACGGGAAACAAAAAGACCCTGTTCGCGTACCACACGTTCTGTCTTTTCCTAATCACGGGGGTGATTTACGCCGCGGAGATGACACGGATATACAGAAACGAAGTCGACGCGACGGTCGCGGCGTACTGGGCGCGGCTGGACATGTCTTCTGTTGGAGACACGAACCTGGTGAACTACTCCGAAGCGCACACCAAGCATGTCGCGAAACAGTGGTTCACGGATGCGAATGGGATCCTGATATCAACCGCCGTTTTCCTCGCCTTCGCCCTCCTCGCGAGCGGCGCTGTGATGGGCTTGAAGTACACCCTTAAGCGCGTGGGCGCCGGGGCTAACTTCGCGGGGATCGTTTTCGGGATTTTTCTCCTCGTGCTGTGCGTCGTCGTAGCCAGAGGTACGTACACGGTTCCGGACGCCCTGTCCATAGACGTGGAGGTGAACTTCCCGGTGGACCCGGACGGCGGCGCGGGCGCGCTCGTGGAGAGCTTCTGGCGGACGCTTCACGACGAGCCGTGGACGATCTTCAGGGACGACGAAGATGCCGGGTCGGGACGGGCGCACGGAGTGGACACAGAGGGGCCGCCGCCGCCGCCGCCGCCGTCCAATGGAACCAACGCGCGACGTCTTCTTGAAGCAAACGCAACGATTTCCGCCTCGCCGCCGCCGCCGCCCCCCCCCTCCCCCCCCCCCTGGAACTCCCAATTCCCCGTGCGCGCGATGTGGATCAACGACGTGGAGCGCCGCAAGCGTTCCTTGCGGGGCGTTTTGACATCCACGGTTGTGCACTTCACGGCTTCGTTTTCGGGGGTCAACGCGACGTCTCCTGATTTCGATTTGAACGCCACCTTGCCGTTGGCGGTTGAGGAACGCGTCGCGCGCACCGCGGTTGGCGAAAACAGCGTCAAGGCCACGAACCTGCGAACCGGCGGTACGCACGCCGTGGGCGGGGCGTGGGCGGCGAGGCTTCTCGCCGCAGCGGGGGTGCTCACCGTGCTGGCCAGCATCGCCGGTTTCGTGGGCATCACCACCGGCGTGACGTGGCACTTGTGGGTGCACTGTGTGTTCGCGTCCGTGACCTGGGCGTTCGCGGTGGCAGCCGCGCACACCTTGCTGGAGCACTCGGATGACACCAAGCTTTACCTTTCACAACACTGGCAGGTCATACAAACCGGGGTCGTTGGCGACAACGTAGACGCGGAGGACGCCGCTTCATTCGCCACGGCGCACGCGCGCGCCGCCGCCGCGCTAGGCGCGCTGTGCGTGGTGATGCTGAGCATCTCGTTGGCGTCAACTGTCGCGGCGCTTCTTGTTATTTACGGCTGGATCGGCCCGAGCGCGCACCGGCGGGGAACGGCTTTGTTCGTTAATGGTGCGGGGGGGTCGCTGAACGGTTCTTTGGACGGAACAACCGTCGGTTCGTCAAACGGAAGCGTAGCGCACCGAAAACTCACCAACGAGGACGAGTCGTGGGGAAACGAGTCGTGGGGTGAGGGGTGGGACGACGACGACGGCGCGGCGCGACGGACGAAAAACGCGAGAGGCCACACGAGGGTCGGGAGTGACGTTTTGGAAGCGAACGGCAACGCTGGGAACAGGAGCAACACGGGTAACAACGGCAACGACGCGGTTGTGGAGATGTCCGACTTGCACGCCATGGTTTCCGAGGCGCGCGGCGGGCGCGGGCGGTTCAAACAAAGAGGGGGCAAGAGCTCGCGGACGCCGTCGCCCGAACGCGTTTCCAAAACACCCACCGCAACAGCCCTCAAGATGGAGGAAGGCTTGCTGTCGCTGTTCGCGCGAGTCACGGGGGGGGTGCAAAGCGCTGGTGCGCAAAGTGGCGGTGGCAAGAGTGGAAACGGCGGCGCCGGGTCGAGCGTGTTTAGGGACGAAATCGCGCGCCCGGGGCATTCGCGACAGGAAGTCGCCGCCGCCATCGCGATGCTGCGCGCCGCCGCGGCGAGGAGAAACCCGGACGACCCGGACGCGGCGCTGCAGGCGGCGCTGGAAGTGGCGGGCGAGGGAGACAAAAGCTTGATTCGCGAAGCGCTGGGGACAGGGTTGGGAGGGTCCCCTAGGTTCACGCTGGAGTGATTTTTGAATGTACGATGTTTACTTTCTTATCAGTAGTCTATTCAGGCGCACCGTTCGCTTTTGCCCAGATAACCACATCATCGTACCCATTAGCACGCGCCAACCCGATCGTATCCTCGTTCCACGGGCAACCGTTCGCGCGCAACCACTGAAGCACCTCGAGGTGCCCTCGATAAGCCGCACATGAACACGTGTACATATCCCACGGGCAGCCGTTTGCGCGCGCCCACTGCAGCACATCGAGGTGCCCTTTGCTCGCCGCAGCCGAGCACATCTTCTCGTCCCACGGACAGCCGTTTTCGCGCGCCCATTGCAGTAGATCAAGATTCCCGCCCGCCGCGCGACAGCACGTCTGCCAGTCCCACGGGCAGCCATTCGCGCGCGACCACTGAAGCACCTCGAGGTGCCCGCCCCATGCCGCCGCCGAGCATGTGAATATGTCCCACGGTGTGTAGTTCTCGCGCAACAACTTCAACTCCTCGAGCTGTCCGCTCAACGCCGCTGCGTGACAAAGGTATTCTGGATTCTGCAGACTACCTCCCCGTTGCAGGCGGTGCAACGCGCTTACACATCCGAGCTTTACGGCGTTAGCCTCACCAAGCTCCTCAAACCGAAGCCCCGTCGCCGCCACCGCGTCGCGCATCGCACGGCTCACCGCTGGAAGCCGTGCGAGATCTGCGGGGTCGTCGAAAAGCTCAGATCTGAGAACGTGCGTGACGACGATGTCGTTGAGAAGGCCGGGGATGGCATCGCCCGCGTTCGCCGCGTTAGCATCGAGGCGCTCGCGCTTTCGCTTGTGCGCGCGAGTTTCCACACCGAGCGTCGCGTTGGAAGACATCGCGGAGGGTGTCGTGTGCGCGTCGTTGTGCGTCGTGTGCGCGTCGTTGTGGTCGAGGCTCCTCAATGCAACTTGCCAGATTTTATTTATCCCTCTCGCTGCTGTCGTAACCCTGAATGTAACATTCAATCCGGCGGGCGCGCAAGTAGTGCACACGCCCCCGGTGGACACTGCCTCGCGACATGAAGTCGAACGCCGCTCGCGATGCGCACAAGACGGATTGGAGTGACCCGGGTGTTTGCTTGACCATCGCTGTTCTGGGGTGCACCGGGGATTTGGCGAAGAAGAAGACCTACCCCGCGCTTTTCGCGTTGTTTCTGCACGACCATCTGCCGCAAAGCACTTTGGTGGTGGGGTACGCGCGGTCGGATTTGAACGACGTTTCGTTACGCGAAACCCTGCGCGACCGCTTGAAAGGCCCTGGGGACAAGGTGCAGGAGTTCCTGCAGCGGTGTTTCTACGAACGAGGCGCGTACGAAGACGAAACCCGGGTGGACGTGTTTGGCGGGCTGGGCACGCGCATGACGGGTTTCGAGACGGCGAGAAACGCGACGGAAGCGCACCGGATATTCTACCTGGCCCTCCCCCCTTCCGTGTACCCGCCCGTGTGCCGCAACATCCACGAAGCGTGCATGGCCACCACCGGGTGGACCCGAGTTATCGTGGAGAAACCGTTCGGGCGGGATTTGGAATCCTCGGAACGACTTTCGGGCGGCATCGCGAGATTGTTCACGGAGAAACAGCTGTACCGCATCGACCATTACCTGGGAAAAGAGCTGACCCAAAACTTAGTCGTGATGCGATTCGCGAACCGTTTCCTGGCGCCGCTTTGGAACCGGGATAACATTTCGAACGTGCAGATTATTTTCCGAGAGCCGTTCGGAACGCAAGGACGGGGCGGGTACTTCGACCAGTACGGCATCATCCGCGATATCATTCAAAATCACCTGCTGCAACTTTTGTGTTTGGTGGCGATGGAAAAACCGTGCTCGCTATCGCCGGACGACATTCGGGACGAAAAACTGAAAGTCCTGCGGTGCATCTCGCCGGTGAGCACGGAAAACGTCGCGCTAGGGCAGTACACCAACTCAGCCGAGGGGGTGGCGTACTTGGATGACCCCACCGTCCCGGCCGGCTCCCGAGCCCCGACCTTTGCGCTGACCGTGCTGGAAATACAAAACGAACGCTGGGAAGGCGTGCCGTTCATCGTGGAGGTGAGGGCCTTTCCCAAGCACCACGTTCCGCCTCCCTAATTGCCCATACTCGTACCAGAAGGGACTATTCCCTCTGCCCTGACTGTTTGTCCATACATCTCGATATACGAGACTGACACTTTCTTTTTCATCGTATCAGGCTGGCAAGGCGCTGAACGAACACAAGTGCGAGATCCGGCTACAGTTGAAGGACGTGCCAGGGGACTTGTTTAAAGACCAGCGAATCAACGGCAGGCAAGCAAGGAACGAGTTCGTGGTGCGGTGGCAACCGGATCCTGCGATTTACATGAAGATGACGGTGAAGGAACCCGGGTTAGGGATGGAGTTAGCGCAAAGCGAACTGGAGCTTCTGTACACGGAAAAGTACGAACACACGCCGATTCCCGAAGCGTACGAGCGGTTGATTCTGGACTGCATCAACGGCGACCAGCAGCACTTTGTTCGGAGGGACGAGTTAGCCGCGGCGTGGAAAATATTCACGCCTCTTTTGAAGTACATAGACGCGGGGGGGCTGAATCCCGAGCTGTACGCGTACGGAAGCCGGGGCCCGTCCAACGCGGACAAACTCCGGCAAGTCGCGGGGTTCATCGAAAACGTCACCGCCAAGGATATCACCAGCGGGCACTTGGAGAGGGGGGGGTAGGTGTTTGGTAACTAGTCTATATTTGAAGCGCTTTTGGTTTCTCACAAAGGTTCATAACACGCATGTCTTTCTGTCCTCTTGTTTTCGTAAGCTTACAACACCCGAGACACTACTTCAGTCGCCTCAGTCCTCGTCGCCGTTGCCGAAGTAGCCGCGGATGGTGAACGGCTCTTGCTTGATCTCGGGCTCGAGTTTGACCTCGGGCTCGAGTTTGATCTCGGGCTCGAGTTTGATCTCCGGCGAAACCGACCGCTCAACGCGGGCTGACTTACACGCCGTGCAGGAGCGTTTGTGCTTGCCGTGGGGGCATGGGTTGCAGTCCTTGCACCAGCCTTTCACCTTGCCATGGGGACAGGGGGTGCACGCCTTGCAGAAGCGTTTCACCTTGCCGTGGGGACAGGGGGTGCACGCTGCGCAGTCGTATTTCGGCTTGCCGTGGGGGCAGGGGCTGCACTTCACGCAGCTGCTTTTCCGCTTGCCGTGGGGGCAGGGGCTGCACTTCACGCAGCTGCCTTTCACCTTGCCGTGGGGACAGGGGTTGCAGTCGGCGCAGCTGCTTTTCACCTTGCCGTGGGGGCAGGGGTTGCAGTCCGCGCACCAGCCTTTCACCTTGCCGTGAGGGCAGGGGATGCACACTTTGCAGCTGGTTTTCAGCTTGCCGTGGGGGCAAGGGTTGCACTCCGCGCAGTTGCCCTTCAGCTTGCCGTGGGGGCAGGCGTTGCAGTTCGCGCACCTGCTTTTCACCTTGCCGTGGGGGCAGGGGCTGCACACCGCGCACCGGTACTTCTCCTTCCCGTGCGGGCATCGTTTTACTCCCATGACTCGCGGTCGGATCTTTCAGCTCGCCCTCGCAACCGCGCACGACGATGTGCTGTCGCAAAAAGAAGAGGGGAGTCGTAGCTTTGTGGTGACTGCGTTTTCGTTCGTACCGAGAAAGGCCCGTCCGAGGGTAATATTTTTTTAGCAAAGCACTGGTGACGCAGCGACGTCATCACAGCGTCAACGCGCGCGGCGTCGCCCGGCACGCGGGGGCGTGGGCCACGCCACGCGGAGATTGTTTGAGAGGTACGGTATAGATGTAGGTACGAATTATGTCAACAGTCTGACCGTAAATGTCAAATCCAAAGCATCGGATTGAAAACGTCTAAGAATCCACTCGCTCCGGTCGCCCCGCGCCGCCTAATTTTTTGTATCGCATCCATCGCATCGCACATCCATCCAAATGCGATTACTATCATTATTACCTTCGTAGCAACCCACACCCTCTTCACCCTCTTCTATCCTCCCAGAACTTAAAGGCCGTACCCCGAGTTGTCCATGGCGTTGCCTCCCGGCGTGGGGATTCCGCTTTCCGGGATCTCGCACACCACGACGTCCGATGTGAGGAAAATCTTCGCCACGGACACCGAGTTTTCAAGCGCGCACCTGATCACCTTCGTCGGGTCGATGATCCCGCTGACCATCAGGTCCTCGAACTTCCCAGTCGCGGCGTTGTACCCGAAATCAGGGTTCTTGTCTGAGGTCACGCGCTCCACCACCACCGACCCGTTCACGCCCGCGTTCTGCGCGATGAGCTTCATGGGGTACGAAAGCGCGCGCTTGATGATGTCGGCGCCCAGTTTCTGTTCCTCGTTGGGCAGGGTTTCCTTGATCGCGTCCACGGCGGCGGCGAGTTTCAACAAAGTGCACCCGCCGCCAATAACAATACCCTCCTCCACCGCCGCCTTCGTGGCGTTCAGGGCATCCTCCACGCGAAGTTTCTTCTCCTTGAGTTCGGTTTCCGTTTGCGCGCCGACTTGAATGATAGCCACGCCGCCGCTCAGCCTCGCCGCGCGCTCCAGCAGCTTTTCCTTTTCGTACTCAGCCTCGGTACCTTCGATGAGGCGGTTGATTTGCTTTACCCGCGCCTCGACTTCCAGCTGCGTGGTGCCGTCGCCAACAATGGTGCAGCTCTCCTTCCCGAGCTCCACCCGCGCCGCGTTCCCCAGCACCTCCACGCCCACCTTGTCAAGGCTCAAGCCGAGCTCGTCCTTCACCACCGTGGCCCCAGTGAGAATCGCGATGTCCTCCAGGTACTGCGACTTGCGCTCACCGAACCCGGGCGCTTTCAGGGCGCAGATCTTCAGCGCACCCCTTAGTTTGTTCACCACCAAGGTCGCCAGGGCTTCTTGTTCGATATCCTCGGCGATGATCAACAACGGGAACCCTTGTTTAATAGCCTCCTCCAAAATAACAATCATGTCCCGCGCGGATTTGATCTTCTTATCAACAAGCAAAAGCTTGCACTGGTCGTACGTGCAGGTCATCCTCTCCGAATCAGTCACGAAGTACGGGGAGATGTACCCGCGCTCGAACTGCATGCCTTCCACGACAATCAGGTTGTTGTCCACGGACCTGGCTTCTTCCAGGGTGATCACGCCCTTGCGGCCAACCTTTTCCATGGCGTCGCTGATCATGGTGCCGACTTCCATGTTGCCCCCCGCGGAGACGCTCGCGACGTTGGCGAGCTCTTCGTCGGAAACTTCCTTTGACAGTTCCTTCAACACGACAATCAGCTTGGTGACCGTGGCGTCCATGCCGCGCGTCAGCTGCACGGGGTTGGTGCCGGCCATGACGATCTTCATGCCTTCCGTGATCATCGCCGCGGACAAAACCGTGGCGGTGGTGGTGCCGTCACCCGCCAAGTCGTTCGTCTTCTGCGCCGCCTGTCTCACCAGCTTAGCGCCAGCGTTTTCAACCGGGTCCTCCAGCTCAACCTCCTTCGCAACAGTCACGCCGTCGTTGACGATTTTAGGCGACCCGTACTTGGACTCAAGCACCACGTTCCTCCCCTTAGGGCCGAGCGTCACGCCCACCACGTGCGCCAGCTTGTCAACGCCCTTCTGCATCTTCTTCAACGCGGCGCCGTCGTTGGCGTTGAAAAACAACTGCTTCGCCGCGGCGGTGGTGGTGGTGCAGACGCGGCCGGCGCGGCGCGCGGGGAACGCGGCTGTGAGAGAAGAGCAGAGGGGGGAGAGTCAGCGAATTGATTCATTTGATTCAACAAAAAAACTCCAGGCACACCAAGGAAGGCGCTGGAAGAAACGCCGAAGCGTCATGACGCCTCCGGAAGGCGCGGCGTGTTGGCTTGTGCGATGTGCGGTTTGTCACGCGCTCTGTGGGTTTGGGTTCAGGCGAAACAGGGTTGACACGCCACGGTGTTTCGGGAAAAACACGCGTCACAAGCGGACGTACCGTTGAGCTTGGAGCGGGTCTTGGAGCTCAGGGCGGCGGGCGCGACCCTGTTATTTGGAAGGCGCAATGAGATGCAGAAGCGGTTAGTTACACAGGTACTGAGTGGTGCTTGGGGATGCTCTGCCGATCGTGCTGGGCGTGGTGAGCCGTGTTTTTGCTTATCACGAACACGTCGAACGCATTCCCAAGAGCAAACTCGGTCAACGTTCGTCGTGACACGCGGTACGCCGCTGTTCCGGAGCACTTTTGCAGGCTGTGGAAACGCCGATGGCGATTCTCGATTCGCGGGGTTCAGGTTTTTGGTCATCCCGGGACACGGATACGGCGCGCGACGCGACTTTCAAAACCAACGTGGTTTCGGACACGCACCTGGTGTGTGTAGCGGCAGACATCATGGCGGCCATCGTGGCGCGAAAACCGACCCGAAAGGAGAGCGGCGCGTGCGAATGTGCGGATGGCGGCGGTTCGAAAACTCCGAACTCCGAAACACTCGGATAAGAAAAAGGTGCAGCTCTGCACGTCTGCAGCAGAAACAAAATTCCCCAAAAAGCAAGCCACGACTTTTTAGACGCGAGGTCTCGTCTCTTCCCAGCACAACGCACGTCGCGGCGTGCGGTGCGAAGAAGGTATTTATCGTGCGCGAGCCATGGTTCGAAAACGATGCCACCACGGGAAGGAGAAACACCAGTGCGCGGTGTGCAGCCCCTGCCCCCACGGCAAGGTGAAAGGCAGCTGCGTGAACTGCGTCGGTTGCACTCACGGGAAGCTGAAAAGAAACTGCGTGGAGTGCAACCCCTACCCCCACGGGAAGGTGAAAAGTGCCTGCGCGGACTGCAACCCTTGCCCGCACGGCAGGCGGAAAAGCGACTGCGCGGACAGCAACCCCTGCCCCCACGGGAAGCTGAAAGGCAGCTGCGTGAAGTGTTACCCCTGCCCCCACGGCAAGCTGAAAGGCGACTGCGCGGCGTGCAGCCCCTGTCCCCACGGCAAGGTGAAACGCAGCTGCGTGAAGTGCAGCCCCTGTCCCCACGGGAGGCTGAAAAACAACTGCGCAGCGTGCACACACTGCCCCCACGGCAAGCTGAACAACTGGTGCGCGGCGTGCAACCCTTGCCCTCACGGCAAGGTGAAATACAGGTGCGCGGCGTGTAAGTCAGCCCGCGCGGAACGTTCGGTTTCGCCGGAGATCAAACAAGAGCCCGACATGAAGCAAGAGCCCGAGATCAAACAAGAGCCGTTCACCATTCGCGGCTACTTCGGCATCGGCGAGTAAACGAGACTAGATGCTATTTCAACAAAGTAAGGCTCCGAGCCATCGGAATGACGTTACGTGACCCACGTCTTCCCTTCCCCTGCCACGTCATTTCTTGACACCCGCGAGTCGGTCCAAAACCGCGTCGAGGGTCTTGTCCAGCGCCGGCGTCAGGGCTCCGCGCGCGCGCTGGCGCCGGCACTGCTCCACGAACTCGTCCGCCGATCTGGTCATCCCTTTGCCCGCGTTCGCCGCGTTGAGCAGCCGCAGCGCGGCTGCTGCGAACGCGCCTGAGTACGGCGGCCCCGCTACTTCCAACACCTCCCCCGCGAAGTACCGCAAATGCGACGGGTCGATGTGAAGTTGCCACGCCGACGTCGCCGCGTCCAGCGCGGGTAACACCAGCCCTAATTCCACGAGCTCCACCGCCGTGTCAAGCGTCGCGAGGTGCGTGTGCTCGTTCGCGCCCTTGCCCATCGCATGCAACGCGCACGTGATCACATCAAGCGCCTGGCCTCGCAGCCGCGGCCACTTCTTCGCAACCTCCGACATGACTTGCAAATACACAGCCGTGTTGGTCGCCGCGTACACTTGTTTGTAGTGCTCGGGGTTCCCCATGGCGCTCTTGACCCAGGCCAGCGCGCCCGCCGCGGCTACTGCGGAGGAGTGCAACGTGGTTAAAACGGAACTTTCCTCGTCCAGGGACAGAGGCGCACCTCGCGTCGTGGAGGCCAGCGAGTCGTGCGTCAGTCGCAAAGCGCTCGCCGCGTCAAGTCGCTCGCCGTCGCCGTCCGCTGTCGTGGCGGCGGCGATGAGGTCAAAACACGCGTCCCGCGTGCGCGTTTCGCGGTTTATATCAATCCCAGGGTCCCACCGGAACGCCTCCTGGAACAGGCTGGCGAGCAGCTCGGGGGTTCGCAAGGGTGTGGTGGATGGTTTTTCGTGTGGTAAAGAAGTTTCGGGTGGTGTTTCCATCGCGTCCGCGCCATCCGGAACCTCCTCAAAGTACATCGCTCGCAGTCTTTTTAGCATTTCTGGGGGAAACGCGCCGCAGCCGCCGCCGCGTCGCCGGCGCGAGTCATCCGCGGCTTGCAGCAGCTCCCCGACCGCGGTCATGGCGACCGCATCCGCGTCCGTGGCGGCGAGAAGCGGGGCGATGCGCCTCACCACGGAGGCGCCGTGCGCGCTCGTCGCGGCGGCGGCGAGCTCCTGGCTAACGCGCGTGGCGAGCGCCTTGGACTGCGTGTCGCGAATGTTGTTACTATCGGTATCGCCGCCGGCACCCGACATAACTCCTTCCTTGTTGTCCCCGCCATCACCCCCTGCCAGACCGGCTTCCCCCCCGTTCGCCAGGTCCGCGAGCATCATCTGCGCGAAGAGGTACGTGGCTAAGCTCTGGCAGCCGGCGGAAGTGATGGCTTTCACCGCCGCCGCGAGCTTTACTTCGTCCTGATACCAATAAAAGAAAGTGTCAGTCTTGTATGGTCAGGGAGGCGGGATTTGGGAAACGCGCAAGACGTACCTCGCCGGCACTGATTAAATCCCGGAAGTGGTCCGCAAGGAGCTGGTGGAAAATGGAAAAGTACGAAGCCGCGGCGGGGCCGAGGGCTTTGACCTCGTCTTGGTGCCCGTGCTGCCACGCGTGTTGGATCGCGACCTGTATCAGCAAGCAGTTGGGGTGCTTTTCCGCCAGCGTGAAAAGCACGTTCCTTCCTCGGTCCGAGTTCAAAAGCAGCGTGAGCCACGTAGGGCGGCCCTTGACGGCGTCGACTTTTCTCGGGTCAAACTTTTTGCGGATCAGCTTCTCCAAAAAAAAAGTCTCATCGCGACGCACCCTTGTTCGCCACCTGAGAAGCGCCTCCGCGACCGCACCGGGTGTGTTTCCACAAGACTCGTGTTTCGTGGGCGTGCTTTCGGTTCGACCTACGGTGGTACCTCCCTGAGGCGTGTCGTCCTTGTCGTCCTCGTCGCCGTAGTATCGAGGCGTCGCCGCCGCGCTCGCGTCGCCTCCGCGGTCCTTGTCCTTCCCGAAATGCGCGACCGGGGACAGCGGGGTGAACCCGCCCGCGGTGTTCCCCTCGTGTTTGTGCCCGCCCCCCGGCTCCATGTCCTCCGTGAGTTCAAGCCACCCGCACACCAAGCTTGCCATCTGCGCGTAGCCGCGGTAGTTTTCGGAAAGAAGCTCGATAGCAGCCGCGGGCCGGCCTCCGCTCGCGACGTACACCCTCAGCGAATCCATCACCCCCGGTTCCATCACCGCATCCTTCGCCGCGAGAAGGCGCTCCAGCTCCAGGAGCTTGGACGAGTCGTCGGGGGAGGCGAAGCGCACGGTAGGGACGACGCCGGGGGCGCCGCCGGCGTCCACCGCGGGTACACCACCCGCGTCCATCGCGACGTGCGGAGGAGACTGCCGATCCAACTTTCAGATCTCTCAACTCGAAAAGAGCCCGAATTATAAATTCGGCACGTCGGGGTGCCACTTGCGACGACGCGTGCTCACGCCCGTCAGTTTCACAGCACCGCGTGTCAAGCGGTCGAGATACTCGAGAGCGTCGTCGGTAGTGTGTCGCCGTCTCGAGGGTTCACCGCTCGCCGATAGTGCATGGGCGCCCGTCGCCGGCGCATAAATAAAGAACTTGTCGGCGGCCCATCCGCACCCGCGGACGAAGAGTCGGGCGGTTCGTCTCAAAACACGCGCCGCAGTCAAGCCTCAAGCAAGCGCCAAGTGCCAAGCCAAACCCCGCTTTTCGTTACCCTAGTGTGGGCGCTCGTCGCCGCCGTAGCCGTTTTTGCCCTGGGTCGCCTGGTGTTCGCGTGAGTCGAGGGCGAGGGTTGAGGGTGAGTCTCATCGCTCGAAAAATAAATCATGTCGTCACCGCAGCCCCTAACCCCTTCGCAAACCATGCGCAAGCTGTTGCGATACACCTTCGCCATGGTTTTCGCACCGTGGGTGACGTACAAGGCGTGCTACGGGTATGTGATTCCGGTGGTGGCGAGTCACATGAGCGGTGTGGTTTTTCAAGACGAAAGCAACGTAGCCGTCGCGAGCGGCGTAGCGGCGGTCGTCGCGGTGAACGTCGTTTTAGCCGCGTACGTGATAAGCGCGCTGCGGGAGGAAAACACGTTCGGGCGATTCGGGGAAAAGCGAGACTGATTTGACGTCGGACGAGACAAAGTAAGGGAGGTGTGAATGGGTTTAGAGACACTAACTGCGTAGGCCTTCTACTTGTAACCATGATAGAGAATAGAAGACGATGCGTCGCGTTCTGATTCGTAAAAAACTACTTTGGCGATGATTAAAGCCCCCACCCGATCTCCTGCGACGACGTTACGGGTCTCGACCACTTTTCACACGGCTCGAGTTTCGGTCGCACGCTCAGGTGTTTCATCTGCCGCAGCTCCGCACACGAATCCGTGGTTTTCGCGGTCGGGAGGGATAAGCTGAGGAGTTTGGGGTGGGGGTGTGCGGGTCAGGATGCGTGCGGCGAAAAGAAATATAGATTAGGATTTGATTCGGACTCGGGCACGTACTTGATGACTCCGCCGAGCTGTTTCAGACCCGTCGTCGCCACGCCGATGGGGTTCTCCTCCTCCACGGGCACGAAGAACTTGGGAGGCGCGTGTGTTGTCTTCCTGGTGTTCGAAAGAAGGTCCCACTCTGGTCGAGGAGGAGGAGGCGGAGGCATTTTGCGCCTCAAAAAGTAACAGTCGAAGGAAATCTGAGAAAATCTTTATTCCGTCTCGGAACTGCTTTTCTCGAGACGACAAAGCAAAGCAAAGCCACGACAGACCACCGCATTATCCGCCGCGCGCCCACCCCGCACGTCCGAACCCAACATGAGGTCTACACGACACTCTCTCGCAAACCTCTTCCTCGTGCTTGTCACGCTTACTTTGGCTTCTTCCGTAGACGCAAAAGTCCGGGTACGACCCGTGAACTCGGAAGTACTCTTGGACGGTGTTACCACTTCTGCTTTCAAGAGCCGAGACGTCCAAAGAGCCTTCTGCCGAGGCTTCACGGACTCAATAGGACTTAACGAGAAGGTACGTGCTCGTGAAGCCCCTGAGTAGCTCCTTACACGTATCGCACACCGTCGTGTCACGTCCCAGCACGTCTCCTCGCTGACCTTCCTTTGTGTTTCTCTCGTGGCGGCTCGTTCCTCGGACTGTCCAATACATAAATAAATAAACTTCGACGCGGCGCGTGTGACGCAGTTCTGCAAAATCACCAAGGTCACGCGCGCGTGTCGCTGGTGCTTATTCAGCTGCCGCGTGCGTTTCGTGATTTACATTCCCCAGTGGTTCCCCGGTGGGTGGAACGTAGGGTACGACAGGCTCACGGTGGTGGTGCGAAACGACGCGCGCAACGTGCTCGTGCAACAGAACACCGTCTTCAACTCGATCACGAACGTCAACGTAAACGTAATCAACGTCAATAAGAACGAGGTTGAAATTCCCGAGCCCCCGGATCCCGGGCAGGTGGAAACAGTGCCGGTCGATGACACCCCGGATGGAGGGGACACGAGCACTACTGACGAAACGGACACTACCGACACTACTGACACTACCGACACTACGGACACTACCGACACTACCGACACTACGGACACTACCGACGAGACGGGAACTGCCGACGAGACGAGCACCGATGAGGCCGGTGGCGATGGGGTCGGTGATGGGGATGCCGGTGATGGGGAGCCGCCTGGCGACACTGACGCTGGAGAACTGCAAGTGGATGATTCCGCCCTCAGCGACGAGGCTGACGCTGGCGAGGCTGCCACCGGAGATGAAGAAGATCCTGGTGATGCTGCCGCTGGGGAACTGCTAGTGGATGACTCCGCCCTCAGCGACGAGGCCGACGCCGGGGTCGGTGGCGACGCCGGGAGCGGCGATGCCGGGGATACCCCCGTTGCCGAGGACGGCGACTTCGACTCATTTACCGAGGGCGACGACGGCTCCACCTTTGCCGAGGGCAACGACGCCGGCTTCGGCGGGGACAGTGACAACGAATCCGGCTTCGGCGGGGACAGTGGCAACGAATCCGGCTTCGGCGGGGACAGTGGCAACGAATCCGGCTTCGGCGGGGACAGTGACTTCGGCGGGGACAGTGGCAACGAATCCGGCTTCGGCGGGGACAGTGACTTCGGCGGGGACAGTGGCAACAAATCCGGCTTCGGCGGGGACAGTGACTTCGGCGGGGACAGTGGCAACGACGCCGGCTTCGGCGGGGACAGTGACTTCGGCGGGGACATTGGCAACGACGCCGGCTTCGGCGGGGACAGTGGCAACGATGCCGGCTTCGGCGGGGACAGTGGGGGCGGCCTCGGCGGTGGCGACGATTAGCCCCGGTGACTGGACCGCAGCGAGTCACGGAAAGACGACAACAAGATCGAAAACAGCAAGACGACAGACAAAAAGCGAGAGCGGGTCTTGAATCGTGTGAAGCACTTGCTACGCTTCGTTACATTCTATGACTATGTTCTATCTACATAGTAAATCGCTATTGAATAAAGAACACTTCAAAAAGTAACACTTCGCTGCTCGAAGCTCGCGAGCCGCGTGGAAATCTCAGTGATTTTGCTCAAGACTTTCGAGTAACGCATTTTCTGGGAAGCCTCGACGCACAACGACGCGCACACGACACCCGGTCCACATGTCCTCCCACGCAGCGCATACCGCCATGACTGGCTCGAGCGGGGATATCGCGACCGCCACTAATCCCGCGAGCCTTGCCGACGCGCCAGACGCGATCCCCGGCCTTCTCAACGACATCGTCGTCACGCACGTTCTCAGATCTGAGCTTTTCGACGACCCCGCAGATCTCGCACGGCTCCCAGCGGTGAGCCGTGGGATGCGTGCCGCGGTGGCGGCGACGGGGTTTCAGTTTGAGGAGCTTGGTGAGAATGAAGCCGTACAGGTCAGATGTTTAAGCGCGCTGCAGCGCCTGCAACGGGGAGGTCGTCTGTCACGTAAAGAACGCCTTTGTGAGGCAGCCGCGAGAACCGGACAACTCGAAGAGTTGAAGGTTTTGCGCGCGGACGGCTGGCCGTGGGACGCGATCACGTGCTCCGGGGCGGCATTTGGCGGGCACCTCCAGGTACTGCAGTGGGCACACGCGAACGGCTATTACTGGGACGAAACCACGTGCTCGGGGGCGGCGGGGAGCGGGCATCTCGAGGTGCTGCAGTGGTTGCGCGCGAACGGCTGCCCGTGGGACGAGGATACGTGCGCGAACGCGGCGGAGGGCGGACAACTCGAGGTGCTGCAGTGGTTGCGCGCGAACGGCTGCCCGTGTGACGTGAATTTGTGGCGCGTACGCGGCGGAGGGCGGGAATCTCGAGGTGCTGCAGTGTGCGCGCGCGAACGGATGCCCGTGGGACGAGGATACGTGCTACTGGGCGGCGGCGTGTGGGCACCTCGAGGTGCTGCAGTGGTTGTGCGCGAACGGATGCCCGTGAGACGGGGATACGTGCTCGGTGGCGGCGGGGCACGGGAACCTCGAGATGATGCAGTGGGTGCGCGCGAACGGCTGCCCATGGGACGCAGAGACATGCGCGGAGGCGGCGTTCGGTGGGCATCTCGAGGTGCTGCAGTGGGCGCGCGCGAACGGCTGCCCGTGGGACGAGTGGACGTGCGCGAACGCGGCGGAGGGCGGTCACCTCGAGGTGCTGCAGTGGTGGCGCGCGAACGGCTGCTCATGGGACAAGGAGACGTGCGATTGGGCGGCGAGGCGTGGAGTCCTCGAGATGATGCAGTGGGCACGCGCGAACGGCTGCCCGTGGGGTTTAGGGTTTAGTGGAGGGTTTAGAAGCGGACGGGAAGCGGAGACGTGCGAGTGGGCGGCGAAGGGTGGGCACCTCGAGGTGCTGTAGTGGGCGCGCGAGAACGGCTGCCCGTGGGACGAGAAGACGTGCGCGAACGCGGCGGAGGGCGGGCACTTCGAGGTGCTGCAGTGGTGGCGCGCGAACGGCTGCCCGTGGGACCGGAACACGCGCGTTGTTGCGAGAGGGTACATACTGGAGTGGGCGGTGGCGAACGGCGTACCCGAATAGTCAGAAGAAGTCCCGCGGCGATTTGGAAAGGCAATATTGAACTTCTGATGACACGTGTTTCTATTATCGCGGAATGAGCGCGGCGCCTTCCTCGGAGGCTTTTTTAGACCACCGCTCCGACCGGCTCGTGTACACCCCGACCACCGCGGCGACCAAGGGAGCGTGAGGGACCCACACAGACTTACGGAGGTGCAATGTTGTGGATATCGACGAGTGCGTATTCGTCTTTTCGTGTGCAGGACGTGAGAAAGACGTGCGCATGTGCGGCAATGGGCGGAAAGCTCGAGGTGCTGCAGTGGGCAGACGGGAACGGCTGCCCGTGGGACGAACAGACGTGCTACTGGGCGGCAACGGGCGGGCACCTCGATGTGCTGCGGTGGGCGCACGAGAAAGGCTGCCCGTGGAGCGAGGAGACGCGAGCTATGGCGGCGCGGCTCGGTTACGTCGGAGCGTAACCGCGCTCGCGCCAGCGGCCTGTCGTGAAAAGGAAAAAGAAAGACGAAACGAAGAGCCACGGAAAGACGACAAGATCGAAAACAGCGACACGACAGACATTAAGAACAAGAGCGGGTCTTGAATCGTGTGAAGCACTTGCTACGATTCATTACATTCTAAGGCTATGTTCTAGTAAATCGCTACGAATAAAGTAAAAACGAGAGATACACACCTGGCGCGACGTTTTCGCCGCGCCGGTTCGTCCCCGCGCCTTCTTTTTTTTCTTCACTTATCTTTTTTTCTTTAATCGATGATTTCCTGTATGCACTCGTTGACCCGCACCCTCTGCTTGATGACGTCCGAGAACGTTTCGTTCCATATCAGCACGGTTTGCACTGACGCGATCGGTAGCAGCGAGAACACAAACAGAATCCCGAAAATCACCGCGCCGCAGGCTTTGTCGAGTTCGCAAAACCAAAAGTCCGCGAAGTCGCGCGCGCGTTTCAGGCACCGCCTGGTTTCCAACACGACCGGCGCGGCGTAGTTGTGCCTCCAGTTTCTCTGCGGGGGCGGCGCCTTCGGGTCCGACCCAGCCGGGAGGTCGGGAGACGGCATTGCGAAATCGAAAATGTGTTCTATTTCTCGATCGCCGATCATGGACCAGCCTTCTATGACGCACGCGGTGATTGAGACGCAGCCCATGACGGTCATGGCGAGCGTCCTGGACGACGAAACCCCGTCCACTTTGTCGTACGAAAACACGCCGTAAAACCCGAACCACGCCACCACTAGGGAGATGCGCACCAGACCCCGGTACACGGAGAGTTTCCACAAGTGTTCCGGGAACGAAAGCCAGGATTTCCTTGACAGAAACTTGGAGCGCAGCGCGACGTAGTACACCACGCACACGCCCATGGTGAAGCTAGACGCGAAGGCCATTCGCGCCGTGTTGACGCCAAACTGCGAAATCTGAGATGAAGAAAAGAAAGTGTCAGTCTTGAGTCGGCGAGTGTGGGTGTACTGTATGGGCAAACAGTGCACTTGTGATGTACGTATCAGTTGCCAGTACTGGTAAGTGTTACCAGTGGTGTACGCAAACAGTCAAAGAGGGGCTTGAAACAGTGTTTGGATTTGGGAAACGCAACGCGTACCTGCGCCACGCCGTCGATTTGCGTGTTCCCGTGAAGCGACGCGACGCAGACCAGGGTTAACACGATCCTCCCAAGCCCGGAAGTCAGCACTACTAGTATCTTGTACCATGGCGACAGAATCTCCCTCCACGGGGAGAACATGTGCGCGTGCCAGTTTTGCCAGCTCCCGTGCGATACGTTTTTGTTTGGAAAATTCCCGTCGATCCACCGGCGCCAGTCGCTCCAACTGTTTTGCATCCAGAACAGATTGGTGGCTTGGGGGGAGAACCACCACGGCGCGATCACCACAGACCCGGCGAACATCCACACGGACCACGTGTACAACAGCGATTTTGGCAGGCTGGTGTACACGTGGAACAGCAGGAGATAGATGAACAGCTCCAGGCCTTGGTACAAGTGCGACTTGGCGTACAGGCCGTACAGAACCACCATGCTCGCGTTTTGCAGCACGTACCCCCGCTCCGTGCCGATGTACTGCGCCTGGCCGAAAATCAACGCCCTCGCGTAGTTGTACCCTTTCGTGGCCATGGTGAACACGTTGAACGCCCAGGAGCCTTGAATCAGGGAGCTTATGGTGTACTCGAACCCGTCCCGCAAACCGCGGTCCACGGTCATCTTTAAAAACAGCGGCAACACGGTGAGCAGCCCGAGCTGAATGGCGTAGATGGAGTTGTAGTACCCGCCCTCTTCTTTGGACAGGGAAAGCGAGGTTTGCGTTTCCGTCATTTTGAAGTAACGGTACACGCGGTAGATTTCTAAATCAGCAACCGCCAGGGTGGCGTGCGCCAGGATGTAAAGATACACGCACCACGCGGTTTGCATCATGCTGATGAAGAAACCGGGCCCGGAGAAGAACAGGGAAAACACGCGAAACGCGTCCATCCCGCGGTGCAGGCGGAAAAGGTCGCGGGACATGGAAATCGTACCCGACGACCCACTAATCTTCTGCTCGAACCCGTTGACGCTCGTGAAGCCCATATCCCGGCCCTTGCCGCACTCGATGAACTCCTCGAAAATTACCTTGCCCCCCCGCGCGATGGCGTTGACGCCGCCGAAGAAATCCTCCGCCACGTGAATCGCCCTGTTTGTGGAAAAGAAAAGTGGTTAACGTCTTTCGTAATGTGTATGAGTAAACAGTCACCCGTAATCGGTCCGAACAGTCACCAGCTGAGAGGCAAAACGTAGGTGTGTCGGATTTGGGAAACGCGCAAGGCCGTACCTGCTCGCTTTCGAGACGCCGCCGTTGGTCATCGTAAACGCCTTGTCCCACACATCGGGGTGGCCGTAGTGGAACCTGACCATCAACGGCCAGGTCATGAACCGCTGGAAGGTTTGGAAAATAAACTCGGAAATCGCGGCGAACTGCGCCACCGCGCCGTGGGTTTCGCTGAAAATGGTTTCGGGGAAACCCACCAACACGACGTCGCCGTGAAACACGTCCAGTAAGTTGCGCATTTTGTAACTCTCGCCGAGGTAGTTGTCCTGGTTCATGTCCAGGGTCTGCAGGTACGCGCCTCTGGCGAAGATAACCGCCTGGTTCTGGTTCTCGGGCTTGCCTTCGCCGATAATCGGGTTCCCGGGGAGCTTGATTTTGAAATCCACGCGACACTCGCCGGATGTCGCGTCGCGCCCGATGAGACACGACGCGAAATCCTCGGTTAGCGGATCGAGGGGGACGTGCACGAAACACACCTTCAAATCCCGGTGGTCTTTAATAAGCTCCTCAATCGCGTCCGCTTTGAACTTGTCCAATGACCCGGGTGGTGCCAGCCTTTGCTTTCCGAAAATCTGCGCGGATACCAAAAACTCGAACTTGGAACGAACAAGCAACTCAGCCGTGGCGTCGTCGTACCCCTCCAAACGCGCCAGCAAACGCAGCGCGTCGCCGTATAAGGTAACGCCGCGCACGCACCGGCTCAGCGATTGCGTGCGGTCGCTCGCCCACGTCTGCACTTGTTTCCAGTGCGTGTGTAAAACGACGTCGTCGTCCGTGCCGAGCGCCCCGATGCGTTCCTTGAAGTTGTCGAAATCGTGTGCAAACGTCGCGACGATTAGGGAAAAAAGCGTTTTCTCATCCTCCAGGGGCGTGACCAGCTCGCTTTGGCGGTACTTGACGTCCTCGGCGTAGTATGGCGTGAGCGCGGTCCAGGACCGCACCTGTGCTAAGGGCGACGGCGTTTTCAGGGAAGTGAACCGAAGCGAGTTGCAGAAGAACATCAGCTGTCGCTGGGCTTCTTCTGACCGTGGTTGCCCACCCGGGTTCGAGCTCTGAAACGACCGCAACAGCGCGGCGCAGGTTGTTTTGGACAAATCCGTCGTCGCCGCCGCCGCGACTTTTGTCAAGTGATCCACGTCGCGCAGCGCGTCGGCGCTCACGATGTCAAGCAACGAGCTGTACAGCTGAGAAACGCGGTACTTCCGCTGGTTGTTTAAGGAGCTCCACCGGCCGTCCTGTTCCAACGCAAAGGAACAAAGCTCGCGCACCGCGAGTAACACGTCATGCAGCGCCCGTGCTAAACGCGCGCCGTGCGTTTCGAGCAAATCGTCGGGAACGACCAGGTTTTGCCATTTGCGTTCGCGCGCATTTTTCTTGCGGAACCGCCGCCGGCGACGGCGCGGTCGGCGGCCGTCGGCGTTGTTATCGTCGTCGTCGTCGTCGTCGTCGTCCGAGGGTAGCCCCCGGTCCCGGCGTTCCGCGCGCTCGATTTCCCTCAGTTCTTCTCTTCTTTGAACCGCCGCGCCTTCCAGATCCTCATCCACCACGAAACACCCCAACATGGGGCCGCCTTTCTTCTTGATGCTCTTCCGCGTTCCCTTTGAAAGAAACCCGGTGCACCCGTACTTCATCTCCAGGTTGATCGCTTCCACCAGCTTGGTCTCCCGCGCCGCCTCCGCGGCTTTGATTCGGCGTTTCTGACGCCGTCGGTCCCGACGAAGCACCCGGCGTCGCCGCGCCGCACGCTCCTCTTCCGTCAACCCAGCCGCGTCCGGATCGAGGTCCAAGTCGTCGTCCGAATCGGCGTACTCGTTTTTCCCGTCCGACGGTTCGTCGTCGGCCTCGTCGGGATCCACGGGCGTCGCGGTCGTCGCCGCGCCCAGCGCCTGCAGCGCCATTAGCAGCGCCGCGCAGGCTTCTCTTAGGTTAACGTACCCGTCGATGTCGTCCATGCGTCGCCGTCCCATCTGCTCCGCCTCCACGCGGGATAAATCAACCACGATGCGCATCAGCGTGTGCATGTCCTGCGGCCGCGCGACGCCTAGAATTTCGGTGAAGATGACGCACATCAAATCCTTGGTTTGAATCAGGGTCCGCGTGAAGCTCGCGTACTGCGCGCTTCGGCCGGTGTCCAGCGAGGTGGACGAGAACACCGGCGAGGTGATCATGGTGGGCAGAATGACGTACTCCGCAGCGTCAAACACCTGCTCCACGTCTTTTCCGGTGAGGAACGTGTACGAAAGCTCATCGCGTTCGGCGTCGGAAAGGTGGTCGCGCCTTCGCAAATCCAGAATGATCGCGTTCCACGCGCGCGCAAAGTGCTGTTGCTTCACGTCGCAGGCTTCGGGGAGGAAGTCCGTTGGGTCCGCGCCTGCCACGAGGGCGTTGCCTTCGACGTCCATTCCGATCTCGTTCGGGAGCTCGATGACGAAATCGACCGGGCCTTCCGGTGCGTACCCGCCGCCGGACCGGTTTTGGTTTTGGCCGCGCGAACCCGACCCTCCGCCGCTCAAATCGAGTAGCCGCGTCCCCCCGAGCGGGTCGTGCGTGCCGGTGCTGCCGTGCTTGCCCTCTGACCCGGACGACCCACCCGGTGACCCACCGCCTGCGTACTTGTAACCGTTACCCGTATCCCCGCTCCGGACGATTTCCGGCCTCGGCCACTCCCGGTTCAACAGCTTTTCGCAAAACAGGTTGGGAATCGTGGCGAACGTTTGCAGTAAAAACGCCCAGTTTTGCGCGTGCGTGATTTTCCCGCGCCACTGCAGAAACACGGTGAATATCGTGGCGAAAAACGTGTACCAAAGGAACGTGTCGCAGAAGTACGTGGTCACCGCGGGCAGCGCGCGAATCACGGTCATGATCCACATCAGCTCCACTGACGCGTGCACGTCGTAGTACGCCTCCGGGAGCTCGCCTTCCACTTCCTCGCCGATGTACCCTAGTTTCGCGAATTTCGCCCGTTTGTTGAGATCGAAATCGGGCAAGCACTCGGCGCCCGCCCACGCCCCGTCATCGCCGACGCCGCACGAAGCCATGGCTTCGTACGAAACGGACGCGTGTCCCCTGTACGCCGCGCCGGCTGCGACGGATTTGGGGACTTGCCACTGCTCAGCGGAAACGTTGGCATCATCAAGGTTAAGGCTTTCGTCCAAAACCGCAAGCGTCTCTTCGTCGAAATAGTACGACACGGTTTTCCCGCCGGTCGCGGGGGCTGTTTTCTTTTCCACGGCTTGGGCGTCGCTGGAAAGCAAATACCGACGACGTCGCGCTTTAAGCCGCGCCGGCCGGACCCGCCCCGAGTTTGCGGTTCCAGATTTCCCCCGACCCCCGGTAACGATCGTATCTACGTTCTTCACCTCGTCCATGGATTCGATGGACTTCAGGGGCAGAAACTCGATGTTGGAGCTCTCTTCCAACTCCTCGTAGTCCTCCTCGTCCGGGTCCACTTCGGTGAAGTACGTGGTTTTCGGGGTGAACCGCAGGGCGTTCATGAGCTGGTCCCCCTCCAGGTTGATGCAACTCGTGTACTCGTCGCTTTCCTTGTTCCAGCAAAGATCGGGGTGCTGCAGCGCCATGATGGCTTCGCGCAACGGCTTTACAAGAAGAAAGTGCCCGAACGTGAGCTTTACGGACAACACGCACAGCCAGAACATGGTGTACACGAAGCGTTCCTTGAACGGCGTGGCGAGTTGGCGCGCGCTGCCCATGTACGGCTCTCTTCGCACGGAGTTCGTCCCCACACCCGCGAACGCCACCGTGTACACCGCAGCGAGGGCTTGGAAATAAGGCGTGTTCCCGTCCTCCCTGCCGAACCTCTCCAGCAGGAAAAACACCGGGATCATCCCGAACGCGCCGATGCGAGTCATCGTCACCGCCCAGTCCCCGCCGCTTTCTTTTGACAGGTTCCTGAAATGCAGCGTCGCGATTTCCGCCGCGAGCTTCACCACCGAGTGCGTGATCGTCGCGGTGGCGATGTACGCCCAGTTCCAGCCGTGCGCGAACACGTACGCCATGCTGACGTGGAACGCCACGGCGTGGAACAGGAACACGGTGTTGAAGTTGACGAACATGGACATCCACCCCGCGACTTCGCGGTAGGTTTTGAAAAAGGTTTGCGACAGGTAAAGCGCGGGGCCTTGTTTCGATTGCCCGGCGGTTCGCGTAAACGAACGGAAGTGCGCGTACATGCGAGGCTCAGCGGCGAGGTGTCGCATTTTCTCCGGAACCCCGATCCAGCCTTCCTTCTGCTCGTCACCAACAACGGGCGCCCCTGCGTACCCGTCCTCGGGTGGTAGCACGGCTTTGAACCGTTCCCTGAGCCAGAAGAACTCGTTCACGTCGTCGTACATCACGCGGTCCACGATCGGCGACGACGCGCGGCCTTGAATTTCGCGTTGCAGAAACGCGTACAGCGGCCGGACGACGGAGTCGAGGTAGTCATCCGGTGGGTACGGCATTTCGCTGCCCTCCACGGGTTGCGCGATGACGAAATGGTCGCCAGCTGGCGGTTCCGTTGTGTTGAACGAAAACACCCCAGGGCTCCTGTCTTCCAAGGTCAGCGCGCACATCGCGGCGTGGAAGATGAAACACATCACTTCCGACGTATGCCGCAAATTCGCGCTTTCGCCGTAGAGTAAAAACCAAAGCACCAAGTGGTGGACGTGCGCGTTGGACATCACCGCGATTGACTGTTCGCGGTTGCTTTTATCCCACATGCCCTCGTTGTCCGCGGCCATGAACGCGGCGAGTGACAGAGTTCGCGTATTTTTTGTGGCGTCGTCGCGGTTCAAGTCTCTCCACCGGTCGCTCATGCGCGCCGAGCCCTTCACCCGGTCAAGCATCCCCGTGTACTCCCCCCAGTGCAGGTAGTTTTGAAACAAATGCCCGTGCAGGTCCTCCACCACGTCTCTGAACTGGCCTTCCGTCTCTCTGCCCCTCACGATGTCCGCTTTGCCGTCCATCGCGTTGCACAGCCAGTGCGTCAGGTGCTCCACCGCGTTGCCGAGGTTGCTCTCCACCTCGATTGGCGTGTCACTGAACGTGGCGTCCATGCACTTCTTCTGCAAACCGAAATTGGTCGCTAACGCTTCCGCGATCGGGAGTAGCCGCGCCCGGATCATCTCCTTGCGTTGATTAGTGGTCACCGGCCCGGTGTACGTCAAGTCCGGCGCGAGGCCCGGTTTCGTGGTGGGCAACGGCCTGGCGAACTGCACTTGCACCGCTCGCAGCCCTAGCACCTTGCGAACAAAACCCCTAACTTTCAAGTAATACTCCCTCGCCGATTTCGACGTGGAACTCGCGTTTACGTTTGAAATCACGTTGCGCCGGCGCATCTCCGTGCTCAGCACCGCGGCGTACGCGCGGTTGAACAGGATCTTGCCGTGCAGGTAGGATACTGGCAGTAGGGAAATCAAAAACAAAGCGGTGTGAAGCACCAGGCCTTGCACGACGTCCACTTCCCGGAGCATGCCGTCTGAGAAGTGTCGCAGCGCCAACAGTAACGGCCGCGCGGCGGGCGGCGGCGCGTCGCCGATGAGCGACGCCGCGCCGACCACCACGGACACCACGAAGAACCCGGCGCAGAAGAAAATAACCCGGTTACTGCCATCGGTGCTGTCGATCGCGTCCGCGAAGAGGTGCGCGCACAGCAGGTGGTGGAACAGCACCACTAAAAGTTTCACCACCACGCCGTACAGAAGCACCACGTAGTGCTTGTCCGTGACGGTCAGGTTGGGCGCCAGCCGGCTGGCGATGTTGAGCAGACGCCTGGGCCACAGGAAGCTCGGGGACGTGGCGAGGTAGTAAATCGTGGAAAGAAGCACGCCCGCGACACCGGCGGTGAGCACCACGACGCCTCGCAACGTTGGTTTGGTCATGATATCGTCCACCTGAAGCGCCGCGCAGGATCCGAACAGCAACATCGTCGGTACCGGCAGTAAGCGGTACACGATGTAATCGAACTTCCCTGATTTGGGCATCTGCCGCATGGCTTTCAAACGTTCCGCGTTCCAGGCGTGCCACGACCCCAAATTGCGGGTCCCGGGAACCCCGGTTTTGAACCCACTTCTTTCGTCGCTTTCGACGCGCCCGTTGCCGGACGTGGAGGACCGCTCCAATCCGAAGTCGATCCAACACGCCCACTCCACGAACCCGTGCCACACCATGCCTTCCTTGAACGACTGCGGGTGGAACAGCCACGGAGACAGGGTAAGGCACGCGATGGCGAACCAGACGTGCCACGTCGTCATGACGAACACGTACTGCGCGCCGTACCGCGAAATGAAGGTTAACATCAGCGTGTGCGTCGCCATGTGCATGGACGGGGTGATGTGCGACGACGCGTACCGCGTGTACAGGCTCACGAAGGACGATTTCATGTTCATCCCTCTTTTGGTGACTTGGTACAGCGCCTTGCCGGACAGCATGGTGTGGTCAATCGCGAAGCCCCGTGTTTTCGCGATGAACATGTTGAACAGGTGCGAGCCGGACGCGGCGTGTTCGTAGAAGCGCTGGAACATCTGAGATGAATAAAAGAAAGGGTCAGTCTTGAGTCTTGAGTATGGGTGTACTGTAGTATTGTATGTAGTGTAGTCGACCAGGGGCAGCAAACAGTGCACTTGTGATGAGTGTAGCAGTTGCTAGTACTGGTAAATGTTACTAGTAGTGCACAGTAATTAGTCAAAGAGGGGCGGTAAACGTTCGGCGGGATTTGGGAAACGCGCAATACGTACCTTCACCAAACCGCCGTCCAGCCACCCCTCCAGCATGGACGGCCACGCCATGACCAGCGAGGCTTGGATCATCCACTGGGACGGGTACAGCATTTCCAACCCGACCTCTTCGTGGAACCCCACCGAATCGAACGCGTCGCCTTCGCTGAAAAAGGTTTCGATGTGCAGCATCGCGATCATCAGCTTGCACACCACGAACGCGGAGAGGGACGCGAACAGGAGGAACTCGGCGAAGAAAATCCCGGCGCTGGATTGGAAAAACGAAAGCATCCGACACAAATCCAGGCGTTTCGCCATGCGGTGAAAGTCCCGCGAAATAAGCTGCATGCCGTTTCCGCTTGAGATTTTGAAGTTGAACTGGTTCGTGCCGTCGAAGGAAACCTCCCGCGCCTTGCCAACCATCATGAAACCCAAGTACTTCACCCTGCCGCCTCGTAGCACCAGGTTTATGCCGCCGAAAATGTCCTCGCTTAAATGAAGCTGCCTGGACGCTTTGGAAACGCCGCCGTTGCCTTTGATCCAAACAAGATCCCACACGTCAGGGTGGCCGTAGTGGAAACGCACGTTGAGTGGTTTGGCCATGAACCGCTGGACGATGGTACCGAACACCTGTTCCGAAAGAGCCGCGAAGGACGCGACGCTTCCGCTGCGGTCGGTGATGACCTGCTCGGGAAAACCAACAAGCCGCGTGTTCCCGGTAAACGCGCAAAGCACGCTTCGCATTTTCAGCGCCTCGGCGAGCTGGCAATCCTGTGAGTGGAAAAGAAAAGGGTCAGTCTTCCCGTAGCTTGTATGAGTAATTGCTCTGGACAATCGGCAAACAGTGTGTCAGGATTTGGGAAACGCGCAATACGTACCTGGTTCATGTCGATGGTCTGGACGTACAAACCCGTGGACATCCCCAGACCGAGGTTCTGGTTCTCGGGCTTGCCCTCGCCCACGATGGGAAACCCGGGCAACTGGATGCGGTGCGTTTGCTTTATGACCCCGTCAGTCGTCGCGATGCGCCGCGTGACGTACCACTTGGCGTTTGTTTCGCCGGAGCTCTTTTGGTCGTCATCGTCCCCGGCGTCTTCGCTGTGCGCGGTGACTACGCTCAAATGGCTGTGTTGCCGCAACAGCTGCTCAAGCGCCTCGTCGTTCGCTTCGTTGCCCTCCGTGCCAAACACCTGCGCGCAAACAATGTGGTTGTACTTCACGTGAACCAGGGCTTCGATATCCGATTCGGGGACGTTCTCCAGGCGCGCCAAAACGCGCGTCGCGTCGGCGTACGCCGCCATGCCCCGCACCGTGCGCAGCATGGTTTGCGACCGGCCGCTCGCCCAACGCATGATCTCTGACAGCAAACGCTTGCTTTCGGTGTCCGTCTGCTGTCCGCCGCTCGCGTCGCTGCTCAAAACGCTCGCGTCGTGCAGCTTGGATAACAAATGCTCGTAATCCTGCCCAGGTAACGTCAAGCCGCATCGCTGCAGCATCGCGCTCCACTCAGTGGGCATCATGGAAATCAAAAAACGCAACGTACTGACGTTTTCGCCGTCCACCCGCTGCGACATGTGCGCCGGGGAAAACGCAACCTCTTCCTTGTACAAGGGCGTAAGGGTCACGAAGGACGGGACGTTGCCCACCGCGCAAGGGCGCTCGAGCTGCGGGTCCGTGAATGACTCGAGGAAGAAACGCAGGACGTCCCGCGCCTCGGGCGACGCCGGCTCCGCCGCAGGGTTCGCCGTGGTCAGAGTGACGAAAACGTGCTCAATCGCGGTTTTCCCGGCCCTAGTACCGAGCGCCTTCGCGCAGTGGTTCAATACATGCGCCGCGTTGTCGCACTTTGTGAAATCAACAAGACCCCGAATCCAGCCCACGACGTTTCGCAGCGACTCCGCCACCTGCTTGCCCGCGTCGTCTTCCAACTCGCGGTCGTCCGCCAAAACGTCGACGATCACGGTGAGCATCCCCGTCAGCGCGGCGCCCGCTGCGGAGACGTGCTCGGGAACCAGGTCGTGCGTAGGGTCCGCGGCGGCGGCGCGCAGCGCGGTGAACGCCACGATGGCGCGGCCGCGCAGCGCCACCAAAGTGTCCGCGGCGACGGCTTGTCTTCTCACCACCGCACACGCGATCAAGCTGAACGCGACTGAAAGGGATTCCGTGACGCTTTCCTTCGCCGTGGGTGGCGCGAGACCCAGCACGGCGACAAACAGAAACGTAAACGAATCCGCGGTTTGCGCGAAAACCGCGGGCAACATCGAGTACGTCATGTTGACGTTCCTGGACGCGCCCGCTTTGGAGAACACGGGCGCAGAGAGCATGGCGGGGAACAGGAGGTAGCAATTGGCGCCTCCTTGTTCGGGGGCGTTTCCGAAAAATGAATCAACCGCGTCGCCTTTGAGTCGCGCGAACAGCAGTAGGGAAAGTTCCTCGTCGCTGAGCAAATCGCGATCGCGAAGCGACATCACGACTTCGTTCCACGCTTTCGCAAATACGTCCCAGGTTTCGGAAACCGCCTCTGGGCACAAAACGGTTTTGGGCGACGGTGCGATCGCGGGCCGCCCGTTCGTGGTCAATACGCGTTTTTCGAACGCCATCACCCGAGTAGGCAAATCCCTCACAACCTTTGACCACCCGTCCGCCACGCCCCGCCACCGGAACCGCGAAAACGCGGACGCGAACCCAAGCGCGGCGAGGTAGTAGAAAAACGTGTTGCAGTAGTAAAGCATCAGGTTCGGTAACCACCGCTCGAACAGCATCAGGAGCTTGTACGCGTACCGCCGGAACAAACGCATGGCTTGAATCACCACAACCGGAACCTCCTCCGCGTAGTCGTACTGGTCGCAGTCCTCGCCAGCGAAGTTGTAGTTCCAGCAGTACAAGTCGATCTGCATGATCGCCCGGGACGGGACCACCAGGGCGTGCACGATGAACACGTAGTCCATGGCGAACTTCACGAGAAGCACGACTTACGATAAATAAAAGAAAGTGTCAGTCTTGTATGGGAAAACAGTCGGCGGGATTTGGGAAAGCCCCAATACGTACCTGTCCAGAAAAGCCGGTACGACGCGGTATCCGCCGGGTCGTCCACGGCTAAATCCCTGGTGCTCCTTTTGCCCACCAAGTCGCCGTCAGGATCAGGTCCGCCCAGCGGGTAGTACCCCACGATCTCAACCAGGTTGAAAAGAAGGTAGGGGGCGCAAATTCCACTGAAAAACAGGTCGGTGGAAACGCCGCTCCCGGCGCAAATCCCGAAGCCGCACAAAACGCAAAACGCCGCGACCAAGCGAACCGCGGAGGACGTTTTGCTCCACATTAACTGCTGGCCATGAATGAAAAGCGAGTGCGCTTCCAGTACCATCGAGCAGAACGCGGATGTCAAACCCGCGGAGGCGAAAACGGGTAGCTTCCCGAAACCCACAAACGCGTGCACTACTAAAAAGTGGAACACGATTGACAGGAACGTGAACATGCGGTGGAAGTTCACGAAAACGGTGCCCCAGCCGAGGTGTTCCTGGAACGTTTTCGAAAACACAGAGGCTAACCGCTGGTTTTTGTCCGTCGCGGTCTGCGCGGTTCGGCAAAAGTGCCTGAATCGGGCGTACGCGCCTGTCACTTGTTCCTGCTGGTCTGGTGTGGAAGGCACCAAAACGTTTTCAAACAAAACTTTTACTGAAGTTTGTTTCCAGAAAAACTCGTTTACGTCGTCGTACCCGACGCGCGCGTGCAGTCGCTTGCCGAGGTTCATTGATTCCACGATGGCGCCGTGAAAGGGGGTGATGATTGAGGTCACGAAATCCCCAGACGGAAGATTCAAACCCGATCCCTTCAGCGCGCGGATTGCATTGTTACCTTTACTGGAAGGCGCCGCCACGGAACACGCCGCGGCGTGGTAGGTGAAGGAAACCATCTCCGGGGTGAGCCTGCAGTTCGCGGCTTCCGAGTAAATCAACTCGAACAGGGCGATTTGGAACAAGCGCGTGTCTACGAGCGCGCCGCCTCTGGGTTGCTTGTTTTGGGAGCCAGGGCCGTGCACCTGTCCTAGGCTCGTTTCGTTACCAGGGGTGGTCAGGTCGTCAAACCCCGTGTGCCCGAGCCACCGGTCGTACCCGGCAAAGGTTTTCTGGTGCAGCGTTTCCACCGCGAACTCGGCGGGTTCGCCAAACGAGGTTTCCACCCCCGACGAAACCACGGGGCACGCAGTGATTTGCGTAAGGTTCCACAGGTTCTTCGCCATGCGGTCGGTGACCAGCTCGGCGGTGCTTTCCGGGGAATCGGAATGGCCAACGTTGCTGTTGCTTTCTTTGGACTGGAACCCGAACAAAAATGAAAGGGTACCCGCCATCGGCGCGACCCTCGCGCGCCACGCCTCGACGCCTTTTTCAATCGCGGAACCCCCGGTGGGCGCCGGGCCTCGGCGGGATAAACGAGGCTCGTCGTCTTTTGCCGTGTCGTCGTCGTCAACGGGCTCGTCCCGCAGCTCCACCGAAAACGGCGCGTTCACGGCAGGCTTTCTTGACAGCAACGAATCAGCGGCGTTGTTCGCCACAACCTCGTCGGGCGCCGGCGCGACAATAAGAAAAGACGCACCCGGCGCGCCCGAGCGCGACAGCGAAATCAGCGCGTCCCTTACCATCCTCCGCAGCTGTTTCCGCTTCATGAGCAGCGCGATTGCTAGGTAAACCCCTCCAAAAACCATCAGCACGGTTGTGACCTGCACCTCCAGTTTCATCGCGTCCATCTGCTCCTGCTGCGGACAACTCGTATCACCGGGTTGCTTGAACTCCAGCGAGGCTTTCGTGATCCAACCCACCACGTCGTCCATCACCTTCGGCGCGGGCGGGCACGTCTGCGGGCTCCGCTTGTGGATCTGCGCCTGCGCGTGGCATGTTAAAAACGTGCTTTGCAAGTTCGAGGAAACCGGGTTTATCACGTTCTTCGGGTGGTTCAGCTGCACCGTGAAGTTCTCGAAGTGCGCGAAAATAGGCACGGGCTTGTCCGGCCTTAGTTTAATTTCGTGAAACGCCTCCGCCTCGGCGCGCATAAACGTCTCCATCGTGCGCAGCACGTACGATTTCATCGCCCGCCCGCAGTTGACGTACTTCTCGGGGTCGTAAGGCTGCGTCGCGAGGTCTTGCCCGATGAAAGGCGTACATGACCCGCCCTCGCCCCAAACAAGCTTCAGCATGAAGTACGCCGCTCGCGGTCGTAACAAATCCACCTTGTTAATACTGCACCGCTGTTTCACCGCCATCAACCCGAACCACTCCTCGTTGACGTACAAATCGGGCTGCGTCGGCGACGCGTACCCGCACGGCGAGTGCAGGTACTCCTTTAGTGATGGACAGACTCGTGTGATTACGGGTACGCGTTCGTCCGTAGTGGGCACTGGCGTGACTGCTTTGCCTTTCCAGTACTCGTCAACCCAGGACATGATAGCGCCGCCTGAGATGAACCGATTAGCGCAACCCGCGGCGCACGTCGTGGCGTGCCGCTCCAAATCCTCCACCATCGTGATGAGCCAATCCGCTTGGCTCACTTCGTCTTCGTTGCCCATGGTGTCGTACGCGTTCCACCCTTCTAACTGTGGGCTTAGTGAATACGCATCAACCCCGTACTCCGAAATGATCATGGGTTTCTTGGAAACCGTGTGGAAGCGCTGGAAAAGCCCCATGGGCGAGAAGTACCGCCGCGTGTAAAGGTTGACGCCCCAGAAATCCAGGTTAATCATGTACCGGTCCGCCATCTTGATCCACGCCGCGGCGCCCCACATCTGCATGCCCACCAGGTGTTGTTTCGATACGGGTAGGTTGACGTTCGCAAGCGCGGTGCCGCACATCATGCCTTCTTGTTTCACCGCGCCGCAAAGCAAATTAATGGATTTCATCAGCTTTTCAATCGAGTTGGAAAACTGACACCCGCTTATCCCGAAGTTCTCGGCTAAGTCCTTGTCGCACACGAACAGGTTCCACGGGCCGTTCAGCTCGTTCCCTATGATCCACCCCACCACCGCGGGGTGCTTCGCGGCGCGTATCAACGCCCGAATTTTAACCTGCGTCTTCCGCATGGACTCCTCGTCGTTGAAAAAAGTCTTCGTGCCGTCCTCGAAGTCGTACCCGACCACGATGTTGATGCCGTACCGCGAGCACAAATCGAAGAAATGAACGTGCCGGTGCGAGTACTTCAGGGTGTATATCCGTAGGGTGTTAATCCCAGCCGCGGCGATGAGGGGGATGTCGCGTTCGTAAATTCCAGCGTACTCGCTGGTAAAGAAATCCCCGTACGGTTCGAACCAATCCGGGTCCCACCCCACCGGAACGGGCGAGTAACAAAGCGCGCGCATCAACCAAGGCTTGGTATAGGTAAAACAAAGTGTCAGTCTTGTTTTTGGGGCAAACAACACAGTCGACGGTATTTGGGAAACGCGCGCCCGGCCGTACCTTCCCGTCCAGGTACAACGTCCGGCCCAGCCGTCGCAACCGGCCGGTGTCGCTCGTGTAGTTCAAGGATGGCGGGTTCAAAAACTTCTCAACCATCGTATCGCGGCCGCTCCGTGTGCGATACTCCAGCTCAGCGTCCACGAACGCGGGGTCGTACCAGCTCGCAGTGTCCGCCGGAGTTACCCCGTTTGTTTTCTCTGCTGAATCTTTGGACCGCGTACTCCCCGCCGCCCCGCGAACGCGGCGCTCTCCGGTCGCGACGTCCTGCCCCAGCTTCGGCAGGTTCTTTCCTGACCACGTGAAGGTTGTGGTGATGTCCCCGGCTAGTTTAGAGTGGGGCGCATCCAGGGATACGCGCGAGTGGAGCGTATCCAGCGATACGCGCTCGTCTCTTCCTTCTCCTTCTTCTCCGTCGTCGCCTTCCCACGCGGACGAGCTCACCGAGCCAAGATCCCACTCGTCCTCCCCCGGCCCCCCGGTGGTGTCCCCCTCCCCATCACCTTGACCAGTTCCCGATGCGCTCCAGTCCATGGAGGCGAGGTGCGCGGCACCGCCATGCTCCGCGAGCCACGCGTGTTTCCGCCCGCGCACGTCCCAGTCAGTTGCCGGGCGAGCGCGCGCGCCCCCCCCGTCCTCGCGGTGGGCGCGCCGAACGGAAGTTTCGTGGGCCATGTCCACCTGATGACTGCGACGCGCGTCTCCGTTCACGCCCGTGTTCCTCACCGTCCGTGTCTCGTACGTGTCAGAAGACGCTGCGGCCCCGAGAGAGGCGTAGGACGACGCGGAAGGCGCGCTGACGACGTTCTCCCCGAACCCTCCCCCTCCCCCGCTCGCCATCGTACCCACCGCGACCATCCACCCGAGGATGCCCACCAAAAGAACACCCGAGCTCAGCGCGGTCGCGAGCAGCCTGGCGCCGCCGCCGACCTCGTGCTCGCGCACGCGGCCCATCGCGCGCGATGGGGTCGAGCCGCCGCCGAGGGACCGGGACGGACTCTACAGACAGCACGAGCGCCCGCGGTTACACACCGAGCGGGAGCCGTAGTGCGTAAGTCTGAATGTCGTTGAGATTCGCCTCGCAACCGCGGCTCACATTCGTTCGCTTCCAATCGCGTCATTTCGAGTCGGTCGATGGCAGCTTTTTGATGACTGTTTGCTCATACAAGGCAATTCTCGCACTGTTACTTTTTGATTTCCTGTTTCGCTCGCATTTTCCTCGCCCGCCTCGGCCCGTCCCGCGCCACAACACCCGCGCGGTGGCGTGGACACCCGTCGACACGCCCGCCCGTGTCTCCGTGTTACCGAACACCGACGGTTTCAGGTCCAGGGTTCGCCAAGAGACTGAACAACCCGCGCTAACCGCGCTCGTGTCCCGTGTGACGATGACGATGTCGTCGCGCCGAGCCAACACACACACACGTCGAAAAGGTCGCGCCGTGGCCGCGGCCGCGCTGTTACTGTTCGCGAGCGGCGTGTCCTGTGCCGAGGGCGATGTGGTGGACGCCGCGGCGAACGACAGAAGCATCATGGACATCGCATCCATGAACCACGTGCAAGGCGGTTTAAACACGGCTTCGCAGACACTTTCCGGGTTGCACACCGCGGGGCCTTCGCGTGATGCGCGTGAAACCGCGCGCGGTTCCGTGCGATCGAACCGCGAAACGCACCCCGATTTCCAGGAGTTCCTTCACAAACACAAAGGTTTGGATCATACGTATTGCCCGAACCAGGGACCGGACGTGCCGTGCATCGAAGCGCTGCGCAGGTACGTAACGGCGCCCGCGGGAAGGGGCCTCTGCGAGCGACGAAACACCCTCCCGCGTTCGACACAAAGCGTGTGTCGACATTTCCGGTCGATTTCCAAATCAAATGTTTTCATGCCGATCAAATCGAACGACGCACCTTTGAAGCTGTTTTTAAAAATGCACCGCTGACTTTTCTTCTTTTTTTCCTCCTTTTCCCTCCTCCGCAGAGAGCTGAGTTTCCTGGAGAACCAGGCGATCATCGAGGCGCACAACTCCCGGAGCGACAGCACGTTCAAGATGAAGCAAACCCCTTACGCGGATTACACCGCGTCCGAGTTCACCGCGAACGTTTTGAAGTACACGGGGAAGCGCACGCTTTCGGAAAAGAAGGCGCAGAAGGAGACGCGGGCCTTTGCTAAAAAGTTCGGCGTCGCGGGCGTGACGCCCAGTGGTCGCCTCGGCACGCAGGACTACCCACTGAACTTCGACTGGGCAGCGCAAGCCGAGGTGATGGGCAAGATACACACCCAAAAGACGTCCTGCGCGTCGTGCTGGGCGTACACGTCCACGGACACGATTGAAGCGCAAACCGTTATTTCCGGCCGCCGCGCGAAGCACGTGGAGCTCAGCGCCGAGCAGCTTATTAACTGCGACGGGTACGACTCCGGGTGCAACACCGGGAACATGTTCACCGCGTACGAGTGGATCCACGAAAACGGCGGGCTAGCCACGGCCCGGGCGTTCCACGGAGCCGCGGAGGTGGCGAGCGCGGGAAGGGCGGCTGTTTTTGACTCGAGCGCGTCGGCGTCGGCGTCGGCGCTGGGCCGGTTCGAACTCGACGGCGACTCTCCGTTGGGGATTTACCGGGAAACCAAGCTCGGCTCTGAAGAGGAAAAACGGGAGCTGGATTCCATCGAAAGCGGGCTGGGCAGCAGCAACGGCAATTGCCCGGTCAACCTGCAGCTCATGGACCGGGTGTTTGGGTACTGCGAGCTAGATTTCGAAGCCGGGGAAGACGCGCTCCTCGCGGCGGTGGCGAAGCACCCCGTTGCCGTGGGAATCAACGCCAACAAGGTGTTCCAGCTGTACGCGTCCGGGATCATCAGCAGTAAGGACTGCGGGCCCGCGCCGCACACATCCGAGGCGGAAATAATGGCAATCAACCACGCCGTGGTGGTGACGGGGTGGGGCGAGGAGATTATCGGTGGGGTGAACATGAAGTTTTGGATTTTGAAAAACTCCTTTGGCGACCGGTGGGGCGACGCCGGGTACTTCAAACTGGAGCGCGGCAAGCACACCCTGGACAACGAAGGGTTCGGTACCTGCGGCCTGCACTTCGAGTCCGTGTACCCGGTGATGGAGGAAACCGCGGGCGCCAGCGCGTGCGTCCCGGGAAGCACGTTCCGCACAAAGTACTACAGCGCGGCGAGCGCCGCGGGGTTGGGCGCCAATTACAAGTACGTCTTTGAATCCATGCAAAACGCGTTGGTTGGCACGGGAGGGCACAGAGGCGCGGCGATTGGTCTGGTTGGCCTCGGGTTCGCGGGCGGGGTCGTCGCCGCGGTGGTCGCGGTGTACACGAGCCGGTCGGAGCGGTGGTCGAAAAAAGCCTCCGCGGAAGGCGCGGCGCTCATTCCGCGGTGAAAGAAAACGCGTGTCATACATACATAGAAGTACATATTGCCTCTCCAAATCGCCGCGGGACTTCTTCTGACTATTCGGGTACGCCGTTCGCCACCGCCCACTCCAGTATGTACCCTCTCGCAACAAAGCGCGTGCTCCGGTCCCACGGGCAGCCGTTCGCGCGCAACCACTGCAGCATCTCGAGGTGCCCGCCCTGCGCCGCACTCGAGCACGTCATCTCGTTCCACGGGCAGCCGTGCGCGCGCAACCACTGCAGCATCTCGAAGTGCCCGTGCCGCGCCGCTTCCGTGCATGCATTCTTGTCCCACGGGCATCCGTTTTCGTGCGCCCACTGCAGTATCTCGAGGTGCCCGCACCCCGTCGCCATTGCGCACGTGTTTTCGGCCCACGGGCAGCCGTTCGCGCGCGCCCACTGCAGCACCTCGAGGTGTCCGCCCAATGCCGCCAACCAGCACGTCCTCTCGTCCCACGGGCAGCCGTTCGCGCGCGCCCACTGCAGCACCTCGAGGTGTCCGCCCAATGCCGCCAACCAGCACGTCCTCTCGTCCCACGGGCAGCCGTGCGCGTGCGCCCACTGCAGCATATCGAGTCGCCCGCCATACGCCGCCCCCGAGCACGTCCTCTCGTCCCACGGGCATCCGTTTGCGCGCAATCACTGCAGCATCTCGAGGTGCCCGCCGCTTGCTGCCCTAAAGCACGTATCCTCGACCCACGGGCAGCCGTTCGCGCGCGCCCACTGCAGCATATCGAGTCGCCCGCCATACGCCGCCTCCGAGCACGTATCCTCGTCCCATGGGCATCCGTTTGCGCGCAACCACTGCAGCACCTCGAGGTACCCGCCCTGCGCTGCCATTGCGCACGTGTAACCGTCCCACGAGCAGCCGTTCGCATGCGCCCAATGCAGCACCTCGAGGTGACCGCCCTCCGCCGCCCCATGACACACATTCTCGTCACACGGGCAGCCGTTCGCGCGCAACCACTGAAGCACCTCGAGATGCCCGCCCCTCGCCGCCTCCCTGCACGTATTCATGTTCCACGGGCAGTCGTTCGCGCGAGCCCACTGTATCACCTCGAGTTGCCCGCCCTTCGCCGCAGACGCGCACGTGCGACAGTCCCACGGCCAGCCGTCCGCGCGCAACAACTTCAACTCTTCGCGCTGTCCGGTTCTCGCCGCTGTTTCGCACACGAGTTCTTTACGCGACAGACGACCTTGCCGGTTCAGGCGTTTCAGCGCGCTGAAACATCCGAGCTCTACGGCTTCTCGTTCTTGCAGCTCTTCAAACTGAAGTCCCGTCGCCGCCACCGCGTCGCGCATCGCGCGGCTCACCGCTGGGAGCCGTGCGAGATCTGCGGGATCGTCGAAATGCTCAGACCTGAGAACGTGAGTGACGACGATGTCGTCGAGAAGGCCCGGGATCGCGTCTTGCGCGTCGGCAAGGCTCGCAGGAGTATCGACGGTCGTGGTATCACCGCTCGAGCCAGTCATGGCGGTATGCGCTGCGTTGGAAGACATGGCGTGTGCGCGTCGTTGTGAATCGTGGCTTCCGAATCGTGGCTTCCGAGAAAAGCGTTTCGAACTTTTAGGGTTGAGAAAATACGCACTCGTCGATATCCACATCGCACCTGCGTAAGTCGCGGTGTACACGAGCCGGTCGTCCGCGGTGGTCTACAAAAATCCTCCGAGGAAGGAAGGCGCCGCGCTCGTTCCGCGGCGAATACTTGTAATACTTGTAAGGTGCTAATATGAAAATGCTAGATTAAGGCGTGTGCGCGCTCGTGGCTTTCACGAATTCGCACTCGCGGTAAGCCTGTTGTTCTGCTGTATCTGGGTAAGGAAACACTTAGGTACCTAAGCCGGTGGTATCTACTACCACGCGTCCTCGGTCGCTTCCTGTTTCTCTTCAATTGCGTTCATTTCCTCCTCCACGTCCTTCAGCGCGTCGCTCGCGAGTTTGGCGACGTACGACCCGCTTACCAGCGCCAAAGCAAACCCGCCTCCGATTTGCAAAGCGTGCGTGTACCCAAAATCATTCGCGCCGCCGCCCGCCCCCGCTTCCATCATTGTGCGCCCCACCGACCCGGCTGAGACGTAGGCGAACGTGCCAGGTAACATCCCAATCCAGCTCGCGAGGACGTACGGTTTCGTCTTGACAGATGTCAAGCCGTACAGGTAGTTGGACAGCGCGAACGGCGTCAGCGGCGACAGCCGCAACAGCGCCACCACGCGGAAGGAATCCTCCCCGATCGCGTTGTCAATCGCGGTGAACTTCGGGTACCTGATCGCCAGGTCCCGAACTTTGTCCCGGAACAGGTACCGCGCAATGAGAAAACTCGCGGTCGCCGCTATTGTCGCGCTTATGCTGACCTGGCCCGATGAAAAAGAAAGTGTCAGTCTCTCGGGCCATGTGTATGAGGGTTGGGAAGGGTAGACGGAGTGGGGTCCGTACTTTCCGACTGTACTCCATACTTGTACAGTACAGTAATCAGGGAGGCGGAACGTGGTGATTGGGAAATACGTACAATCGCCGTGCCTTGCGCCGGGCCGAAAATAGCCCCGGCGCTCATGGTGAGCGGAATCGCGGGCACCGCCAGGATCTCCAGGAGCACGTAAAGGGTCATGAAAGAAGCTGGGCCTGCGGGGCCTAGTGATTCGACATACCCAGTGAACCACGTCAAGAAACTTGAGATGTCATCCTTGTAAAAGGCGCCTATGCCTACTAAAAGCGCGACGGCGACTAACGGGAACGCAGTCGCGATGAGCGCGGTTTTGTTTTGAGAGTCAGCGTCGGAAATCAATCCAGGATGCGTGCCATCTATTGTGTCCCTAGTGTCCCGGATAAACTCAACCTCGCCACCGGGCACGTCTTGCGAGTCTGAAATGGCGCGAAGATTCGTGCGCGTGGTGCGGCTAAGCTTTTCGGTACCGTGTGTCGCGCCGACTCGTACGCTGTTTTCGGAATAATCGCCATATTCGAAGTATATTCCTCGGGAGTGACGTGCGCGGTTTCGGGGCGCCGCGACCGCACGGACCGCGACGGAGCCCGCGTTTCGTCGGGACTGAACAACCGATCTGCGCGCCAGGCGACGCACACCCGCGCGCGCGGTCGCGGCGGACATTTGGACATTTGAAAACGCAGGAGGCGTCGCCACCGAGGACCAGTGCGTGAACGTCATCCCGAAATCGGCTCACGTCACTACACTGACGTCGCCGAATGTTCTATATTTATTCCTCCGCGTACCGCTCTCCTGCTGTGACACGCCGCGCTCAGACGCACGCGCAAATCTCGTAAATCCTTCGTCGTGATGTGAATCAAATAGTGACTGACCTCCTCGCCGCACCGCGCCCGTGACTCTGCGCGTTGCACCGCGACGGTCCAGACCGATTGTGATGGATGATGATGATGACTCAGTTATCCAAGTCACCCCGTTGCTGCGAGCCGATTTGATGAATTTCTTGTGATTTCTTCATGATTGTGCCGAATTTGGCTTTTCGGTTTTCTCGGACTGGTGAGCTGTGCTGCGGTGTGTGTCCTTTCGGTGGTAGAGGTTTTTAAACGGGCCCGAAGGGCGCCGGCCAAAAGACCCGTGAGAAGTGGAGTCGTGGACTCCAGACGCAAAACTTGACTTGACTTTTGACCTTTTTTGTGCGGCGTGACAGACACAGGAAATGTGCGACGGGAGGAAGAGGAGGAAGACGCAGCGGCTAGCCAAGCGTACCCGTAGTGCGGTCGTCTTCGAAGTATGTACCGTAGACTAGTGTTTTCATCTTCTCAAAATTTGGGTGCGCCGTTCGCCTGAGCCCAAGATAACAACTTGGAGTGCGCGTTCCGCGCCGCGTACTTGCACGTCCACCCGTCCCACGGGCAGCCGTTCGCGCGCGCCCACTGCAGCACCTCGAGGTGTCCGTCACTTGCCGCGTACATGCACGTGCCTGCGTCCCACGGGCAGCCGTTTGCGCGCGCCCACTGTAGCACCTCGAGGTGCCCGCCCCTCGCCGCCGCCCTGCGCGTCATCTCGTCCCACGGACAGTTGTTCGTGCGCAACCACTGCAGCACCTCGAGGTGCCCGCCCAAAGCCGCCGCCGAGCACGTGTCCCGGTCCCACGGCCAGCCGTCCGCACGCAACACCGTCAACTCCTCGAGATGTCCAACCCTCGCCGCTGCCTCACAAAGGCGTTCTCGACGCGACAGGCGACCTCCCCGTTGCAGGCGCTGCAGCGCGCTTAAACATCCGAGTTCCACGGCTTCTTCCTCACCAAGCTCTTTAAACCGAAGCCCCGTCGCCGCCACCGCGTCGCGCATCGCGCGGCTCACCGCTTTGAGCCGTGCCAGAACGGCGGGATCGTCGAAATGCTCAGATCTGAGAACGTGAGTGACCACGAGGTTGTTGGGGAGGCGGGGGATGGCCTCGCCCGCGTCGGCAAGGCTCGCGGGAGTAGCGACGGTCGCGATATCACCATCCGCGTCAGGCATGGCGATATGCGCTGCGTCGGAGGATATGTGGACCGTGTGTCGTGTGCGCGTCGTTGTGCAGTCGAGGCTTCCGAGGGGCGTTTTTGGAAGACGGAACTCCGAAAAGAAATCAAAATTACACCACCCACATCCGTAACCTCCGTCACGCCGCCTGCTGGAAAAAGCTTTTAATGCTCTCCCCCGCAGGCGCGCTTTCCCCTCGCCTTCTTTTTTGTTTGCCCCCCACGCCTTGCGCACTCCCACTTCCCTGCGATCCCCAACTCGAGCCTTTAGAGGTCGAGGCCTGCGAGTGATCGGATGCGTCGGAAACTGTTTTTCGGCGCGCTTTCGCGTTTTTCGCCTCGGCGCTCTTCTCCGCGCGTCGCTTCTTCGCCAGCGTAACCGCTTTGCCTTTGCGTCGCTCGGCGAAGGCGGCGAAGACGTTGGTGTTCCAAGCGGACGAAGCGGGTGTGCTCGGTGTACTAGGTGTACTAGGTGTACTTGGCCCCACGTTGGCGGCCTGTGGTTGTTTTTCTGGTTCGCCCATATTTCCAGGCACTTCAGTATCTGTTTCCCGAACAAGCAGCCCCCGGTCCTGGTCGTCGTTTCCAGCCACGGTTCCCTCGGTCTCGTCGCGCGGTTCGTCAAACGGATCCGCCGCGTCTACCGAAACTCTTTGAGATATCTCAAAACCTTCGTCGCCCGCGGTACTCGTCGGAACCGCCAGCAGTGCGGTCCTTTCCAAACCCGCGTCGTCTCCTGTTTCGCGTGCCTGGTCGTCCCGGTCATCCCCGCTTTCGCGTCCCCCCCCCTCCGCCGCCGTCTCCAGAAACAAGTCCCATCTCTCATCCATCTCGTCCTCGTCCTCGTCCTCCTCCGACGACTCCACGTTCAGTGGGGCGGATTGCGGGACGTGTGGGGCCGGTTTCGTGAACAGCTCGCGTACGGCGTGCGGTGTCGAGGCACCCGCGCTGCCCGTCGCCGTCGTCGCCCCGACGTCCTCCCCAGAAACCCACCACTTCCCTACGGATCCGTCCGCTTGGAACACGAACCCTTGCTCCTCACCAGGCGCCGGCCCCAGGGTGTTCGCTTTGGGCACGAAAGGACACGCCCACTTGGGAAGCGGCCGCGGCCGTCCCCCCTGCGACGTGTCCCACGACCGCACGCACACCGCGCGGTTAGCGAATGCAGCGGCGACCTCGGGGCGACTCATTCCGCGGCAAATGCTCGCCACGCTGAGATAAATAAAAGAAAGTGTCAGTCTGTATGAGAACACACGGAGGCGGGATTTGGGAAAGGCCCGATACGTACCTTGATCCGAGGAAAACGTTCACGGTTGGCAGAAACTCCAGCCGCCGCGTCAAGACCATCGTAGGAACAACCGCGGTCGCCGCGTCCAAAAAAACCTCGTTGGTCTGGAAGTACGTGCCGTGCAAGGGGAACTTGGCATACATCGCGGCGCGGCACGGCACGAGAATGGAAAGCGCGGTGACTGCGATGAAGAAAATAAAACGTCAGTCTTGAGTCGGCAGTGTGGGTGTACTTCGTAATGCTTATGAGTAAACAGTCGTAGTAATCGGGCCGAACAGTGCACTTGTGATGTATTTGTAAGAATTGCCAGTACTGGTAAATGTTACTAGTACTGGCATTGCTACATACATCACGAGTACTGGCAATGCTACATACATCACAAGTAGTGCACTCAAAGAGGGTCCGTAAAAAGTGTGCCTGGATTTGGGAAATACAACACGTACCTTCGCACCCGGCGTTTTCGGTGGCGCGCTTCGCCGCCGCGACCGCCGCGACGGAGGTGCACTGCGGTTGTGAACGAAAAGTGTCAGCCGTGTATGGGCAAGCAGTGTGCCTGGATTCGGGAAACGCCCAAGGCCGTACCTCCACGGCGAGGTAGCAATCAAAATCCACCGCCGGCGCCCTTAGTTTCAGGGACTCGGGGATCATATCTGCGGGAAGACTCCACGCGACGAGCTCGTGCCGCATGCGGTTCGTGGACATCGCGGGCAAACGCGTGCGCAGTTGCAGGGGAGACTCTAAGTGCGACGCGGCGTGTTCCGCGGCGGCGCGCGCGAATCCCTTGGCCGGAGTAGTGTGGGTGTTTTCGACTCCCGCGATGTCTTCGATGTCGCCGAAATCGCGCGCCGCGTCGTGTGTGTCGTCGCCCCTCGCGCCCACCACCACCTCGCCGTTCGCGTCCACGCGCACGACGTCGTCCCTGATTTCCGCTCCGTCGTCGTCCGGCGCGGCGGGGGCCATCACGCCGCGCGCGGCGGTGATAAGCTCGAATGCGTGCGGGGCGTGTGGATGGGAACACTTGTCCGGGTGCACTAGTCTTGATAGCTTTCCGTGCGCGGCCTTGGCTTCATTCCAGCCCGCGCCGGGATCCAAGAGCAACACGGCGGGAGCGCCGCAGGAAGGGCGACCGTTTTCGTGCCAACGCTTGCCCGCGGCGAGCACGGACTCGAGGTCAGAACCGGAACCGGAACCAGGGGGGGTTGGTGTGTCAGGGGAAGAAGGAGTCGTTTTTTCAGAAGTTCCGTTTGTGCCCAACGTATCAACCGTCGTCTGCACCGGCGTCGCCGCGGCTCGCGCCGGGATAGGCGCGGGCGCCGGTAACCCGTCCTCGCCGACCAGGTGCTTCCCCCCCGAGCTGGCGTACTCGCACATATCACGCAGCGGACACGCGCCGCAGTTAGGGGTTCTTTTCTCGCAAAACACCTGAGATAAAGAAAAGAAAGTGTCAGTCTTGTATGGGCAAACAGTCGGAGGGATTCGGTAAATGTAATACGTACCTTCCCCAGCGTGATCATGTGGTAGTGCAGTTCGAACAAGGTCTGCAACCCGAACGAGTTCAAGCGTTCGCGAAGGAACGTGTACACCGCCGGTTCCGGGGCGTACTGCGACAGTTCCTCCAGGGACTCTTCCGTTTCAAGAGGGACCCACCCAAGGCGGGCCATGATCCGCCCCACGTTCACGTCAACCGGGAAGTCCGCGCGGTAAAGCGCCAGGAGTAGAATGCAACTCACCGTTTTCACGCCGTAGCCTTCCATGGATAGCAAATAACCGCGCGCCTCGTCCGTGGGGACGTTTCGCAGAAACTCGAGGCTCAACACCCCGTTGCGCTCACGCTGCACCCGCCGCAACACCCGCTGGATCCTCGCGGCGAGCATGAAGTGCATGCCTCGGCACTTTATGCACTCCACCACGTCTTGAACAGGCGACTCCATCACCGCGCGCCAGTTGATCAAGTCGTGCGTCTCTTGCGGCCGGGGGGAGGGGTCGGGGACCAAAAGCGCTTTCGCCGCGAGCGCCAGGCGCTCGTCGCGAACGACCTGGTCTTTGGTCTTTTTCTTCACCGGGGGGGGGGGCGGTGGGGTTGGCGGTGTCACGCCGCCCACCGTTGGCGGTGTGCTTTCAATCAATGAATCGCCGTTTGGTGTCAAAGCCACGGGCGTTCCTGGAGCGCACGCCAGTCCAGGGTCAAACCCGGCAACAATCAGCGCCGCCGCCGCCCTGGCCGCCGCGAAGACCAACTCCGGCTGGACGATAGGTGGCGTGTTTGCCACGCGCGTTTCGTGGCGCGTACGTTTCGGCGACCCGAACGCGTTCGCGTGTTCTTGAGTTACACACCCTTGCGCGATGGCTTCGTCGAAAATTGCGTCCACGTCGTCCTGTTCCACGTTCACAGGAGGCGCGATGACCGAACGGCGTTCCATGTCACCCACCGCAGCGAGCGCGGCGGCGCCTTCCGCCGCGTCAACCGCGGCGGCGATGAGTTGCGCAATCGCGTCGCGCGCCACCGCCGCGGCTTCGGTCTTGGGATAGGTAAAACAAAGTGTCAGTCTTGTATGGGCAAACAGTCTTGGGAGGCGGGATTTGGGCTGGAAAAGGCCCGTACCTTCGTCCCGCTCGTTTCGCGCGCCACGAGTACCCCCGGCAACACCGGATCCACGTCCGCCTCACCTTTTGGAGCACTCCACTCCGGCGCGACGCGCGTGCCGTCACCGGGAAACCGCGCGGCGAGGTTCATAATCGCCGAACTCGACAAAACGTCGGACACGTTTTGCGTCAGCATGGCGCCGAGCACGGAATCCAAAACGCTTCCTCCCCAGGCGTTTCGGTGCAGCCTGCGGTCGCCGAGCGCGGTTCGCGCGCGCGCCAGGAACATCCCCGTTTTCCGCGCCCACTCCAACCTCTCGTCCCTGCCGAAAACAATCATATCGAGGTCCTTGCCCCTCCACACCCGTGGGAGCTTCCTGAATTTCTTCCGGGGCGGGCCCGGCTCGCCCAAACCGCCCAGGGGCCACAGCGGGTGCGTCCACTGCGGGACCCTCCAGAACGGCACGCTTCCTACGGTCGGGACGGTTGGCAGAAACGACGGCTCGTGGGACTCGAAAACCGTTCGTCGCGCCTCCTCCCGCGCGGATTGCGACGGCAACGCCCTCCACGCCTCCAAACTCGCCGCGGCGTGTTCTTTGAATCGCGCGCGCAGTCGGTCGCCTCGCGTTCGCGCTTTGCGTTTGCCAAACGTTTGCCAAACCCCGTTTTGCGTTACCGCGTCCTCGACGCGCGTCGTTTCGTGTTCCACGGAATCGTCCACGTCGAGTAGCACGTGCTGGATATCGCCTATGGGCACCATGTCCTCACCAGCACTCAAAGGATTCAAGGTTTCCGACGCCGCGAGCAGCAGGTTTGTGCTGTCATCAGCGGTGGACTGGTTCGAGGAAGGCGGCGTCTCCTCCAGCGGTACGAGCGCGAACCCGGGTGGCACCGGCGTCGCGGCGGCGATGGTAGGCGTGGATAAGTGAACGGTGTGGTTCGGCATGACAGGTTCGGGACTCGCGTTTCGCAGCCTTTCACCGTCGCAAGGCTCCACGAAAAGGGCTCGTAGCCGTCCGCAAATCTCGCCGATGTCCGCTTTTGAAACCGCGTGCGCGTCGCCGAAACAGACCGCCCCGCCGAACACCGCCACTTGGTCGTTCACGGTGAACACGCAGTGCTTGCGCAGCACGAAGAGCAACCCCGTGGGAATCGTTTTTTGCCGCGGCGGGGGCGCTTTCGCCCATAGCGACTGCAGAGTTGCGAAACCGCCGAAGGTGCGCGAAGACGCGCCCGCGGTGCGGGGTGCTTTCCCGTTTCCTTTCTTTTGCAAAGAACTCGCGACGCCGGTGAGTTTCGCGAAACGCGCGGGCAAACGTCTGGCAAACGCGCTTCGTTTTCCACTCCACGAAACCGGCGCGGGGTACACAATCGCGAGAACGACGCGCGCCCCTCGGTTTTCGTCACCGCCCACGACCATTAAAATCGCACACACCCCGGGTGGGGGGTCGGAATCGTCCTCTTCGGTGAAATCGGGAACAGCACCGCCCGCGTTTCGTTCGTCGCCAAGTCGCGCTTTTCGCCTCACCCGGTATTCGCGATCCAGTTGTCGCTTCCGCTCGCGCTTCGCCTCCGCCTTGTCGGTCAACGCGCACCGCGCGTCGATGTCGTCGCTGCCTAGCTCTTGAGGCAACTCGCACCGTGCGAAACGATTGTCTTTGGAGTCCGCACACCGCCAACCCGCGTCCCCGGACGACGCGACGCGCGCCGCGACGACGGAGGGGACGCGTCGCCACTTCCCGCACCCGTGGGACTCGCACATCACCCACGCGTCGCGCACCGCGTCCGGCGATGCAGGCTCCCAGCAAAACTCGGAGTGGCACGCCCACGCTTCGTCTTCGGACATGCGCATGTGTGGCTGTGTGGTAACCGTGGAGGACGGGGGGGGGTCCCGATCGGCGATATCGGGCTCGATCGGTACCGTCGGCGTGTCTCGCTGATGCAACGCCGCCGGCGGCGCGAACGCGACTTTCTCAGCGGTACCGGTGGGTGGTTTCTCCAAACGCGGCGGGAGCACGTCCTCCGCCACGGGCTCGAACTGCGCGAGTTGATACCGTTTTGTTCGCCCGTTCACCGGGAGCTTTCGCAAAATTCCCACCGCGGTACCTCGGTCAAGCGCGGCTAGCACGCCTATTTTGGGAGCCGCCCTTCCCGCCAGCGCGGAGCCCTTCCCCGCGGCGTACAGCGCATCCATGATTGTCTGCGATGTTAAACCTTTGGGCCCGGCGGCGAGAAGCACGGGAACCGCGACGGCCATGACAACCGCGATCTTCGAGCCGGGGACGATGCCGGTGTGCTTTGCATTTTTCGTGTTTGGCGCCGCCGTCGTTTCAGGCTCTTCGTTCGAAGGGAAGTCGGGTCTTTGAGCCGCCGTATTCGAGTCCACGGCGGGAAGGGACGTCTTTGGGACTGTCTGGTCTGTCAGGTCCACGCGCGTTTCCATCGGTGCAACCTGTTCTTCGCGCACGGACGCTTTCCGTTTCTTCGCGGGCAACGCTTTGGCGGTTGCGGCGCGAATCGCCCCAGGCGTCTTCCCGGCCGAAACCAACGACTTCGGGGGTGGTTTCACGAAACTCTCGCTCACGCTCTTGCTCTTGCTTTTGATCTTGTTCGTTACGCCTTTCGTAACGCCTTTAAGCGTAACGTTTTTTTCGCGTTCCACCGAAACGTTCGGTGGGTCTTTCTCTCTCTCCGCGGCGAGCGCTATTTTCGCCGCGACGCTCGGGGTGTTTTTTCCGTCCCACGAGAATTTCTCGCGATGCAGTTTCAAGCTCTCCTCGTCCCCGTCGTCGTAGGCCACGACGTGTTTCCCGGTTTTAGGATGGAAAGCAACGATTTTGCCTCGGAAGTGGGTGTTTTCGGAGGCCCAAAAAACGCGAACGCGACACCCCACCAGGGACGAAAGCGCATCCGTCGTCACCTCGGTGAGTTTTTTTTGGTGTTTTTTCGCACCGGCAGCTTTCATCACCTCGCTGCTCACGTCTCGGAACCTCATGGGGCTTTTCTTTTTCAACGCCGCGCCGGACAGAGTGGTGGGGTACGCTCTTGTTGCGTCCTCTATGTCCGCGATGCGCTTCGCGGTGGCATCCGCCCGGGTCACTCGGGGAGCCAGGGTGTGGCGCGTCCGCACGGAGCCGCGTTTCACGGGAGGGCGCATCGCGCGTGTCGAAAAAACACGGATTAGTGGGTCCGAGAGGAGTTTAACAACAACAATTCGATCGAACCAGTTTGCCCTAGCCGGAGGTCACGGAGTTGCGGAGGAGGAGTGCTGTTTACACCCAGGTTTGAATTTGATGTGGGTTCGGACGCAAAAGAACGCGTGAAGCCACGCGGGGTGTGCCGCGCTGGGTCCTGTGAGGACACCACGCGTATCCCGGATGCTCGTTTCCGAAAAGGCACAAGAAAAGGTAATCAGATGAAAAGGACGGGGTTGATAACTAGATTTCACAGGTAAAGTGCAAATTTAAAAGGGGTGTAATTTTAGGATTTCAAAGGCGGCAGACTTTCAAGCAGCAAATCTCCTTTCAAGTTTTTGTTTGGTGAGAAAACATATTGTGCCGTTTCACAAGGCAGCATGCGTCGCGTGCGCTGGGCGACGCGCATAGCTCCTCGCGCGCGCATCACCCACGCGTGACGCTTCCGTGGCACGCGTGTTCATGTCACCACCTCGCATCGCGGCTCGTGACCCTCGCCGCATTCCGCGCGGTCATACTCTAAACGTCGCGCGGGGACGCGTACCTCGGACGCACCAAATGCACCACAATGTGCCACACGCCTCGTCTACGCGTGTTGAGGGTTCTGATCGTCGCCGTGTTCTTTGTCGTGGGCACCGTGACCCCTGTGCGCGCCACGGATGGTGCCCTCCACGCGAACACGACGAACGGCACAGGACTTCCCGAGTGCACGTGCTGCCAGGAGAAGATGAAACGCAGGGGATACGTCGACAACACACGCAGCATCCAACCCCCGGGCAGTGCAGAGAAGCCCGCAGCGAGCGCGTCCGCTATTCTCGCCATGTACCCGAACTCCCAAAGCGGCGTGTACTGGATCAAAATACAGGGTGGTGTCGGCGCGAAGCAGGTGCACTGCGACATGACAAACGGGGGGTGGATGCTCGTCATGCGCGGGCTCGGCGCGGAGAATATTCCGTACGGGGATGCTCGGTGGACGACGTCCGACGAAATCGACGCGCACAATTTGCTGACCCCGGAGTTTGGCACGTTCGCCAAATCTGCCGCGTTCACGTCTTACGATTTGGCATCGCGGGTTCTAGTCGTGGCTGGAGGTTTCAGCGGCCTCACCGCCGACGGTGAATTCCGATCGTTCGAGTTTGACTTTGACGCCGCAGACACGCCGCAAAACCTCATGTTCACCACCCAAAGCGCGATGTCGTGGAATTCGTCGTACCCAGTTTGGAGATCCACCTTCGGCCAAGACCGGTCAAGCCTCCCTATGTTTCATCGAGGCGGAAGCGGCGCAAATCAGACCGTAGGCCTGGACCGGGCCATGATTGGGTGCGGTAGGCCGATGATGTTTGGTTTCCAAGCCAGAGACGGCGGTGCCGACGTCAACAGCGGATTGGGGATAAACGCCGATTTTTGCGGCGGCAACGCAGGCAGGGGCTTCGCGGGTGGGAACTGGATGGGCAACTACGGCTCGGTGCAGATCTGGATGAAGTAGGGTTGGGGTTTCTGGATGAAGTAGTCTATACTGTAGAGAGGTTTTTTCCACTGCGGTACTTTAAGCGTCTGTAGGTGTCCGCCACCTGACCTATCGATAAACCGCACACGCCGTTCTTTGTTTCGGGCCTGCCGGCACGTCCCTCCTCCCCCCCCTCTCGATCGTGTTGTTTATAAACCCGCCGCTACTTTCTTGGTTATCTTTTTGGGCTCGCCCTTTTCGGCGCCCCGCCCTCGCGCCTTCTTCGCATCCGGCTTTTCCGCAAGCTGAAAAATCAAAGTCTTCGCGCCCACCGCGACGTCGTCGTCCGCGGGCGCTACTTTTAATTCGTCCGCATCTTCCGCGTCCTCGTCCTCGTCCGCACCCTGAACTGCTTCGCCAGTCAGCGTTCGGAAGTGTTCGTACCCGGGAAAGTCGCCTGGGGAAAACTCCAGAGCCGCGCGGAAGACGTACCCGGCGCGCGCCGCGATGCCGACGACGTTGAACTGCGATTGTGCCACGAAAAGTGTCAGTCTCGAGTCGGCGAGTGTGGGTATGTAACAGTTGCCAGTACTGGTAAATGTTCTAGTAGTGTACACTACTACATGCATCACAAGTAGTGCACTCAAATAGTCACAGAGGGGCGGTAAACAGTGTGTCAGGATTTGGGAAACGCGCAATATGTACCTGCGCTCGGTTGGCGTCATCCGCCATGGCGAGGTGTATTTCTCCGCCTTCGTCTCCGTTTTTCGTGAGCAGCGGCTTGGCGGCTTTGAAGAAGTCGTCCAGCAAATCCTGGTTCGCGGTCACCGCGAGCGCGCCCACCGTGCCGACCCCGGCGCACGGGAAGTTCCACACGATCCTGTCGAACCCACGAAACGCGCCGCCTGGCCCGGCGCCTGACGTGGACGCGCCGGCGATGGCGCCGGCCCTCCCGCCCCCCCCCCGTTCCCGGTCCGCGGCGTACTCAGGGTCGTTCCCCATCGCCCACCACTCCTTCGCGACTAGTTTCAGGGCATCGATTTCCTGCACATCAACCCCGTGACGCACCCCCGCGCCCGTGGCTTCAAGCGCGTGCGCGATGTCCTTCGCGTCCCGGTACGACGCCCGCGCCACGCCGGTTTTGTCAAAACTCGTCGCCAACACGTTCACGCCTTCGCCGTCGAACAACGTAGTCAACGCCAGGGCGAAGGAAAAGTTACCCTCGCCCACGCACAAAATACGTTGCCCGGCGTGATACCCGTGCGGTAACCCCGTCTGTGTCGCCGCGCCTTCGAAAGCCTCGCGCCGGGCTTTGCGTTCCTTGCGTTTTTTCCACTCCGATTTCTCCCCGTGCGTCCCCGCATCCCCGCGCTGTGTCGCCGAGCGTTGCCGCCGTTTCAGAGCCTCGGAAATGGGGGTACCTGCCACACGGTGAAGCGTGGTCAAAATACGCGCCACGCGGCCCTTCTTCGCCATCGCACGAACGGACAGCTGGGCGGGCACGCGATGTGAGGCGGCGGCGCGCCGCCGACCTCCAGTTATCATCGACTGCCCCGAGAATCCCCGATTTTTCCAAAAGTGCCGACCTGAAGGACAGTCTGTCGCATTTCTTCGCCATCGAACGAGGCGCGCTCCTGTGTCTCGTCGCACTCCGCGCTCGATGTCGCGTCGTTTGGTGACCGTGGCGTGGCGCGAAGCCAAGCCAAGGTTGTTTCCATCGCTTCTGTGCCTCGTTTACGCCCTCGTGATTCGTTTGAACGTCGACCACTGGCGAGTTCAGGATCAGTTTTTCGTGGAAAGAGATCCGGCGCTTTCCTTCCCAGCGGTTCCATCCACGGTGAGCAACACGATGTTGGTTTTCACCGGGTGTGTGTTGCCTTTCCTCGTGCTGTTCGGTCTGTCGGTGTGGGCGCATTTTCAGCTCCCGAGTGTCTCACGCGACGCCGCCTTGGTGTGGTTCACGGCGCATTGTTTCGCCCTAGGGAACACGTTGCTCGTCACGGTCGGGACGTACAACGCAGGCAAGTGCGTGACCGGGCGACTCCGCCCGAACTTCTTCGCGCAGTGCGACTACAAAGGCTACGGCGCAGCGGTTGGTGATGGAAGCGGAAGCCAAGGGAACAGCACGTTGCTGGATTTATATCTCTCCGTGACAACACCCGGGGCGGTTGGCAATCGCGGGGACTGCCGCGCCACGCGCGGCGAAACCGACGAAGCGTCCCTTTCCTTCCCGTCAGGGCACGCCGCCATCGCGTTCGCGGGGGCGGCGCGAGTCGTGGCGAGTTTGTGGGGAGTAGGCTGGCTGGTTGGCAGTTTGGCTAACGACGTGACTGACGAACACGAGGACGCAGGGTCAATCCCGAACGTGGTGGAACACGATTGGCGACAAAAGTGTGCGCGCGCGCGGCGCGTCACGCGAGACGTCGTGCCATACACGGACTGGTACCTCCACGCCGTGTCAATCGTGCCACTCGCGTACGCGTGTTTCGTCTCAGTGTCAAGAATCACGGACTACAAGCACGCGCCCGCGGACGTCGTGGCGGGCGCTTTGGTGGGTTTTTTCTCGGCGGTGGTTTGCGACGGCGGGGTTTCTGCAGGTTGGTTTTTCGCGCGTCAGGCGAAACGCGGAGCGACGACACACCAAGGCATGGGAAATGTGATTGATTTTAGCCAAATCCGAGAGGAAACCCTTTCGTAATAGTTCGTGTATAAAAGTAGTGCATAATAGCTTATAAATAGTTCATAAATAGACACATACTTGTACAATGATAGTAGCTCAAGGCACGGCTACACGTCCACCGCTTGTGTCAGCCATTTCGCGATGAGCGGCACGAGCGCGCCGTTCACGGCGTCGCTGTCTTTCGTGAGTTGGTACTTATCGAAGTCGAGAACCGGGACCCCCAGTAATCTCGCCACCGGTAACAACGGAGACAGTACCTCGACCATGGCGTCGTTCGTGCGTGAGGACAGGAAAGAAATGTGACACGGCAACGACGACGTGTTTTCGGTGTCGGCGTTCCCGGAACCTCCGGGAAGCTCGTACGTCACGAAAACCTTCGCTTCGTCGATTCGCGACGCGAACTGTTCCAAGTCGTACTTGCCGTACTTCGTGCCGCCGTTGGCGGCGAAGAATTTTGCCACGCCGATCTCGATTCCCTCGTACGGACCGAACGCGCTTTTTTCTTTCGGGTACAGCGAGATGACGCCGTCGCCCGCGGACGCGACGATCAGCAGCGGGTTTCGCGCCAAGCTGGAATCGCGGTCAACGACTTCCGGTGGACGGAACCCCGTGATGGCGACCCTCGCCGCGAAATCGCCAGGACTCGACGTCGCCGTGCTCGCTCCAGCGCTTTGCCCGGCGATTACGACTTTTACTTGTGAGGTACCGTCGTAAAAGTTCGGGACAAACGCGCGCACCGCGGCTTTGACGATTTCGTCGCGCGTGGCGCTCGGGTTCGCGGGGGGCGGCTTTCCCGGCCGCGCGTATGCGGGCGTGGTGGCCGGGTCCGCCAGGCTTTCTGCGAACTCAGGCGCGATTACTACGAACCCTTCCTGCGCTAGAAACTCCGCGAGGTCCAGTAAGTCGAAACGGCTCCCCAAGTACCCGTGGCAAAGCACGGCTACGCCTTTCGCGGTTGCCGGGACGGCGACGGCGCCGGAACCGGCGGAAACGAGGAACGACACCCCCGCCGACGCGCGCAACGGCATCTGCCGGTCCAGCCACGTGGGCGTGGTTTCCGGGGTGTTGAGCAACACCCTCGCTATTTTCGCGATGGAGATTTGGTGTGGGTAGTACGCGGCTGGTGTTTCGTCATCGGCGCCGTCGCCGTCTGAAAAAGGAGAATCGCGCTCGCCCGGACACCACGTCGCGACCGGCACGCGTTGCCCCGAACCCGGTATGGAAACCTGGATGTCATGGAACACCACGCGGTTCCGTGTCCCCAAACCGCCGTCCACGAGTTTGTTCACGAACTTGGGCGTCGTTAACTCACCAGTAGCACTCGCCGCGGAGACCCCGAACGCCGCCGCGCCGGTCGCCAGGCTCGCGGACGCGCTCAACGCTAACGCGGCGCGACGTGGCATTTTGCGAACCTCCACGTCGATTTTGCCGCGAGCTTCTTCAGACGCGAGCGTGGGGGATAAGCGCCGTGCGGTGCCTGCGCGCCCCCGGGCGCGGTGCACCGCGGTGATTGGGGCGACGCGCGCGTGCGTCAACATCGTCGACATCGTCAACGCGCGTGCAGGTCTGGTCGCCGAGGGAGGAGCGACGAAGTGTGATTTGGGCCGAGTCAGCACGCAGAAATAAAGGACATTATGGTAAATCGAAGTTCAGTTGGATTGTCAACTCCGGACAGAAGCACGACTACTCTCACCCCCTCTCAACACCGGACAAGTAACCAAGTCGGTCGTGCTCCAGGTGCGTGTCGGTGTTGTGTCGGTACCAAACGTCCGCGAAACGTGGTACGTGTGGTTTAAACAAAGTGGAGAGTGACGACGGGAAGACACACCCGTCCGCCGAGTTTACACACGCGCTGCGCGGAAAGTATATCTGATACCGCTGACACACATTGGGGAGGAGCTAACCTACACTGATCCAAGGTACGTTTCACGTCCGGTTTACGCGCGCTTGGTGCGGAGCCTGGCGGACTTCCTGGTACCCTTTGAGCCCTTGTCTTGCGTGAAGATGCCGGGTTCTAGCTTGTTAAGAACGAGCCCGACAGCTGTTGCGAGGGCCATCAGAAACACCAACGCGTACGTTGGGTCCGTGAGCGCGAGTTTCGGCATCCCGGCGGAACCGGCGTGGTTGTGGACGTTGAACAGCAACCCACAGATCATGCACAACGTGACGACGCCGATTTTGAAGCGTTCCTCACTACCCCACGACCGGCTCAACAGGAGCAGGGCCCCGAAACCCATCTCGAACGTACCACTACGAGTCCACGCGTACGTGGAACCCTTGGTCAAGCTGGCGCCTCCGTACACCGCGGTCACCGCATCCGCGGGGGCGAACATGAACGCGCCACCGCCGACGGTGAACGCGGTGCCGATGAACGTCAAAGTGTGCTTGAGAAGACCCATGGGTACGTGTGTGAGGGGGTGCGGGGGGCACGCGCGCCTTCGATGTGCCACAACGAACACATCTCCATTTACCAAAATAGCCAAATTTTGGTTTCAAAATCCATGATGGCCACTACAAGTTCGAACACGATGAACGAGGTCAAAAGAAGCTGTCTTCGGGAAAAAAAACGTGTGATGTTGTGTACGACGCGGATCCGCGTCCAGACGAGTCATGGTTCGTGAGTGGACGGGTGATAATATGTGCTCTATAATATTAATACAGGATATTTTACACCGCGGCAGAGGAGACGATATTTGCATCTCGTGCGTTTTCTGCGATTCTCCTCCCTTTTGAAGGGTAATATACCTCCGCGCCCGCGTGACAAAAGTTTGTTGTCCACGCGGGTCCGGCCTCGCGATCCGAGGATTCTATTCGAGTTTTCTTCAAAGTCGTCCCCCTCGCGAAATCGAATTCGCGGTCGGGGGTGGGATCGGCGGGCGAGCGCGAGCGTTACGAGCGTTTTCGCCTTCCAATCGGAAGCCCAAAACGCACCCGCCGACGCCAATTACACAATCGGCGTCGTCGAAATCGGCGGCGGTCGTTATCGTCGCCCGAATCGCACCCGTGGCTTTTGTGTGCGTTCGTACCACCAGCGTCGTTGTTCTCATCCAGATTAGCACGTCACGTTGTGTCCGCACCATGCTTCTTGCCGACCGCGATGACAAAGGTTTCTCGGGCGACTCACGGAGGCGGCGGCGGCGTTCCAAACGCCGCGAGCCGCGCCGCCGCCTCCGCGGCGTAGGTGGCAGCGTCGGTGGCCGTAGCGTTCGCGGCTTCGACGGCTGACCCGGCGTTGACGCAGAGGTTCGCTTGGCCTCGCTGGATAACTTTGGCAGCCGCGTAGGCGCCCCACTGGACTGCTTCGATTGTGATTGTGGGGCCGACGAGCGCCAAGGCTGTCGCCGCGAGTGCGGCCTTTTCTGCGACTTTGATGACGTTTTCGGCAGCCCATGCGGCGACCATGGCGGTGGAGATGCCGGTGGTGGCGATGTTGTACACGTCGATCGCACCCTGCCGCGCGTCGTTGCCCTGATCCACAACTTCCTGCCTCCAGGCGCCGGCGGCCGCCAAGGACGCGGCGTACGCGGCATCGACGACGCCGGTGGCGTTGTGCGCGGCCTCCAAGAGTACGGCGATGTTGGCGGCGGATATTGCGCCCTCGACTAAGGCTATAGCGATGGCCTCATCGGTGGACGGCGTGAGGGTTAAGCCAGCGCACGTGTTGGAGGCGGTAGTATCAGCCGCGGCCGAGGTGGCCGCGGCGAGAGCTTTGGCGACCAGGCGAGCGTCCGATATGATCTGGGAAGTCGCGTACGCACCCGCGTCAGCGGCGAGCGCGGCGTTTAGAGCGATGTTCGTGGCGAGCGAGGCGGCAACCATCGCAGTGGTGACGCCGGTGGTGGCGATGTTTGCTACGTCAATAGCACCTTGCGCGGCGACATCGATAGCGATGGCGACGTTGGTCGCGATTAACGCGACCGCGGTTGCGGTGCGGTTCGCTTGCTCTGCGACAGTGGTCGTGGTGAGGTCCGCGAGATCCGCGGCGGCAACCGCAACCTCTTCGTACGCGGCGGCAACCTTACTTTGCGAGTCGACGCTGACGACTGCGGCCAACTCCTCAACAGCTTTCGCAACGACGAGTACTGCTTCAGCCGCGTCCTCCACTGTCGCCTCGAAAGTGGGCGGTGGCGGACTCGGCGGCGGCGATGGCGGCGAGTGCTGAGTGGTCACGACGACGGTCCGGCTTTGCTCTCCGTATGAGAGGGTGAACGCATCGCTAAACCCATCGATGAGCGGAGTGCACACGCGCACTCGCAGCTCATCGCCGTTCTGGACCAACGCCGGAGAGGTCACGTTCCCGCCATCCCGCATGAGTTGCGCGAAGTCCGACGTTTGTGTGCTCAGAGTCGCGCCGACCGTGATGCCCGCGCCCAGCCCGGATACGAAAACCGGCTGCTCCAAGGGGACCAACGCGCACGCGCCCGGCGCCACAACAATCGACGCGTCGAGCTCGAACGCGAGCGCGGTGACGTCCGGCGGAGGGCTGGGCGGCGGAGGGCTGGGCGGAGGGCTAGGTGGCGGTGGGCTGGGCGGGGGGCTAGGTGGCGGTGGGCTCGGCGGGCTGGGCGGCGGCGGGCTGGGCGGGGGGCTGGGTGGCGGTGGGCTCGGCGGGCTGGGCGGCGGCGGGCTCGGCGGCGGGCTCGGCGGAGGGCTCGGCGTCGGCGGTCTCGGCGGCGGAGGGCTCGGCGCTGGTGGGGGTGGATTCGGCGGCGGGGCATGAAGCGTGACCACCGTGGCGGTGTCGTTCTGCTCACCGTACTGCAGACTGATGGTTTCGCTGAGGCCGTAAGAGAGTGGGGCGCACACGCGCACCCTGAGCCCGTCGCCGTTTCCGACGAGCGTTGGGGAGGAGGCGTTCGCCCCATTCACCAACAGCTGCGTGCTCTGGAAAACGTCGTTGGGGGACAGCGTCGCGTTGACCATGACGGAAAGCGTTGCGTTGACCGTGACGTTCGAACCCAAACCGGACTCCACGACCGATTCATTAGAGGGAATCGTCGAGCACGCGCCCGGCTCGACTGTGATTGTAGTGTTGAGCTCGAAAGCCTCCGCGGTGATGTCGGGCGGCGGCGGGCTGGGAGGCGGCGGCGGCGGGCTCGGCAGCGGGGGTGCAGGAGGCGGGCTCGGCGGCGGCGGCGGCGTAGGCGGCGGAGGTGGGCTCGGCGACGCCGGCGGGTTGGGCGGGGGCGCGAACAGGGTGGACACGCGTATAGTGTCCACGTGCTCACCGTAGGTCAAGCGGAAGGTCTCGTTGAACCCAAACTCGACCGGCGCGCACAAATACACTCGCAGCGTATCGCCGTTTTCGAGCGCCGCGCGAGATGACGTTCAGGCCGTTTACAATCATCTGATAAACCGCCATCGCCGTGGCGCCGTACGGGTGAGGTGTAAGGTACGCGCTGACCGGGATCCCGTCGCCTAGCCCGTCCACAACAACCGTGTCGTTCTCGGGAATCAACACGCACGTGCCGGGCTCCACGGTGAGCGACGCGCTCAGGTTAAACGCGTCGACGGTGATGTCCGGAGGCGCGGGAGGTGGCGGAGTAGGTGAGGGCGGCGGTGGGTTCGGCGGCGGGCTGTACGACACGTTTCCGGCCTGCGAGGAGGGGGCGGTGAACATGAACGCGCCACCGCCGACGGTGATCACGGTGCCGACGATCGTAACAGTGTGCTTGAGAAGACCCATGGTTACGCGTGAGAGGGCTTCCGTCCCCGCGTGCGCTGCGGCGGAACTCAAGCGCGCGTACCTTGGACGACTCGAATGTGTGTCCCAGGAATGTGTGTCACACCGCGAACTCGTTGCCGTGACGTCTCGCCGTCGTCACAAGGAACGCGTCGTCACAAGGAACGCAGTCCAAGCGAAGCAACGTGGATCCACGACTGTTGTGTGAGCAACGCCGGTCCGGAAAACTCGGCGCAGGCAGGGGCACGCGCGCATTAGCTGTGCCACATGACGAACATGAAAAAGTGCCATGAAGCTGTCTCAAGGCGCAAAAGCTTCCACGTCAATCCACTCTTCTGGATTCTGATTGGTCCGCGGGATTTTCTGGAACGTCACGAACGACATTTCAACTTCCAAGAACGACATTTCAACTGTTTCGAACGACATTTTACCCCTTTTTCCGCAAAAGTCGAAACCCGAACGACATCAGATTGCTTTCAGGTACTTTTTCTATGGCTCACGAAACGTCTCCTAAATGGAGATGCTTTGTTCACCCCAACGACCGGTGCGTCCCGAAGTTACACGCGTACACCACCACCGCATGGTCTTCGCGGATGTGTGCCTGCGATTTCGTTGTGTATCTAACACTCTTGTCCGGACCGCGCGGACCACCGTGAAAGCGTTTAACCACCGCCGTGTTTCGACTAACCAGACCAGGCGCCAGGGTGCGAAAGAATGGATATGGATGGGTCATCCAATTTATTTTCGCCAACAGAATCAACAGCTGGAGCATCTTTTATACACTTTCATGAATCGCACTTTTTGAGTCGTCGCATGCGCGGCGCTCGAAGCCGTGCACCGCGAACACGTCGCAGGCGTCGCCGTTTTCGAGAGACTGCACGACCCTGAATCGTAAACCGAGTTTAGTTCCCGGACGAACGACCCGAACGTGCATTTGCCGCGAGAAGGCCGAACAAACGCTTGCGCTCGAACACCTCGCGGTCCTTCACCACGATCCCTTTGCCATCCGGGGTCCAGTTAACCAGTGTGCTCGGCAACCCTGGTTTTGTTCGTCGGGGTTGCGGGGCCTGCGAGTTCGTACGTCGTTCGAAAACCCGGAGAACAAGGGATCTGCGGGTCGTGTCGGGACACGCGCGCGCGCGTGTCGTTACAACACGAGCGGCAACCGCGCGTCGATCTGCTTGCGGAATGCGAAGGGCACGCAGCACAATCGTTGGAACTTACAGGGCGTGGCGCGGTGGAGACGCGGTCGAACTGGTACGGGTTGAACGCGGGGCGGCGTGAGGTTGCGATAACCGCGGCCATGGTACGTGTGCGTGAGATTGCTGTGAGCGATACGGGTGGGAAGCACGCGTGCGCGTCGTAATGGCCGCGTGACGTCGCGGAGAACGCGGGTGACGTTTATCTTTTTGGCCTTCGGAAACGCTCAGTCTGACGCGGCAAAGCACGGTTCGGTTGCCTCCCGTGCCGTGCCGTGATTATTTCGTATGACAGCAGTCTTGAAAACATGTCCCCTCCCCAAACCCAACGTTTCCGAATTTCTCATCTCTGCCGGGATCGGCGCATTGGATGCACCTCACCGCTCCTTTGATCCTGGTCGCTTGGATCGCCGCCTTCATGCGCCTCCTCTCTCTCGCTTGATATTTTCGTGGGCACCTCGGCAAAAGGAGAAACTCGGCAAAAGGAGAATTGGAAGAGCAGAAGGAGAGCAACTTGTCTTGTTTTTTCCTGGTTTTACCAACCGTCTGCCGTGCCCCTCAAAAAGAAAAATCGTTCCTCCAAAATCTCGGTCGGCGCTTGAGGAACCCCACCGACGCGAATTGGCTCGTCACACCGCACACGCGCGTTCACGATGGCGGCTTCCAAACCTGAACTCAGGTCCCGCGGGAAAGGTAAGACCGAAACCAAGGATGTCAAAACCCCGGATGCTAAGAAAAAGACCGCCGAGCCGGCTGGCCCGATGGACGCGCAGGGAAACGTTATGAACGCGGACTATTACTTCAAGCAATACGTCGGGTTGGTGCTTTCCATGATCGCGTTCGGGTGTGTGTGCTTCGCGGGATACGCCCCGAAGTACGGATACACCGTGAACTTATTCCTGTACTCAAGTACGTCACACCCGTCGGCCCCGTGTCCCTTCTCCCTACTTGGTGCAAGCCATCGCGACGCACTCCGTTCCCCATCCATCCCAAACTCCAAAGAAAGTTTCCGACGCCTTCCTTCCTACACTTTTCTGACCCGCCCCCCCGTCCATTCTCTCTCTTTCTTTACAGGCGTCGTGTTCGGGTGCGTCGGCTTGGTCTTCCACGAGTCTCGTCCGTTCAAGAACGCGGCCACGTTCGCGATGGACAAAGCAACGGTGGAGTTCTCGCGCGCGCAGGAAGCGGAGGCGAAGATTCGGGCGGGAGACGCGGACAGGGCGGCGAAGAAAAAGGCGTGAAAAGGTTTTTGATCGAGTAAAGTACATCGTATTTGATCGGTATTTCGCGCACTTATCTTCGGTTGAAACCAAATCCTATCGGTCAGCGTCACCGATCAAAGTTTCGCTTAAAAGCGAACGCGACGCGAAAGGCCATCACATCCTTCGGCGCCGAAGGCCCGGTCGAGGCGATGTTCGCCCACGGCGTATTCCTAGCGTGTGGACGCCATCGCGCTGCGAATCGCGGTGCATCCCGAACGGCTTGCGCTCGATGGCGCGCGGCGGTCTTTCCCAGTGGCCCACGATTGGGGGCGACCGATTTCTCGGATGCGTCGGCGGCATCGACGGAGGTGGGCAAGGCGTCGCCCCGTGTGTTCGCCAAAGAGTCACCGCGCGCGTCCCTGACGGTTACCATACCCCGGACCGCGGTGACGGTCGGGGCGGTGGAGCAGATCGCCGCGCTGCGTGTGTCGGAATCAACCCCGGGCTTACCAAAAGCGCTTCTCACGGACACGCACGGCCGACACCATTCCTACCTGCGAATATCCCTCACCGAGAAGTGTAACCTGCGGTGTTTGTACTGCATGCCCGAGGAGGGTATCGATTTGACCGCCAACGACAAGCTAATGACCACGGACGAGGTCATACGGGTCGCGAAACTGTTCGTCGCGGCGGGGGTTACGAAGATCCGACTTACGGGCGGCGAACCCACGGTGCGGCGCGATTTGGGCGACATCGTGAAGAGGCTGCGCGCGTTAGACGGCTTACAAACGATAGCCATCACGACGAACGGGATAACCCTTCATAAAAAATTAGAGGAGTTGCGAAACAACGGGCTGACGCACGTTAACATCTCCCTTGATACGTTGGTGCCTGCGAAGTTTGAGTTCCTTACCCGGCGAAAGGGACACGACCGGGTTTTGCGGAGCATAAAAGCCGCGTGCGCGCTGGGGTTCGACCCGGTGAAAGTAAACGTGGTGTTGATGCGCGGGGTTAACGACGATGAGATTCTGGACTTCGTGGAGATGACGCGACACGACCCGATCAACGTCCGGTTCATCGAGTACATGCCCTTCGACGGGAACAAATGGGAAACCAAAAAAGTCGTGTCCTACGCGGAGGCGTTTGCGTTGATTGAGGAGAAACACCCCAGTATACGCCGGGCGCTTCTTCCGGGTGAGGACAAATCGGAGGTTGGAAAGAACTTTAAAATAGACAACCACACCGGCAGCGTCTCCTTCGTCACCTCCATGACGCACAACTTCTGCGGATCCTGTAACCGCCTCAGGGTCATGGCGGACGGGAACCTGAAGGTGTGTTTGTTTGGCCAAGCCGAAACGTCTCTGCGGGACGCGATGCGGGCAGGCGCGGACGACGAGGCGCTGATGGAAACCGTGAGCGCCGCGGTGAAGCGCAAAGCCGCGGCGCACGCGGGGATGCACGACCTGAAGAACTTAAAAAACAGGAGCATGATCAAAATAGGGGGGTAGGAGAGAGAGAGGGACGGGCGTATTATTAGTAGAGGACGTTGTGTTGAAAAGTATTTGCGATTTACGAAACGTTTTGAAACTGCGAAACAGCGAAAGGGCAAGGCAAAACTTTTGTCGTTCCGCGGGCTGGCGTTTCGTTCGCCCTTTGCGTTCCTTTGAAATGTGTCGTTCTCGATCCGATCAACCAAGGGTTGCTCGACCTTTTCCCGATGGATGAACGACTTTTTAAGCCTGCTCCCGACAGCTGAGCGAAACGTTTCAAACGTACGTCCGTCGTCCGACGTTTTCTCGTCGGTCCGAGCTCGCCTTCAACCGCGCTCTCCCTCCCCGACGCAGACCAACTTGCGCTTGGTACGCTAGATATCATGGCTACTCTTTCCGCTGTCGCGCTCGCCCCCGTGGCGCACACCGCGCGCGTCCGCGCGTCCGTCCGGCGCGCGACGGCGTCGCACAAGTCCGCCTTCGTTGGCGCCTTCGCACGGCCCAAGGTACAACACACCATCACATCATCCACGAGAAGAGGCGTGCGAGTCGTGGCGAACGCCGCCCCCACGGGCGACGCCCTTCCCCCTCCCGCGGTGTTCAACACCGTGTGTGCCACCGCGGAGAAAAAAGCCGCGCAAGACCCGTCAACCACGCTGGTGTTAGGGTTCTCCGCGGGCGCCCTCATCGGCATCGGTGCTTTGCTCATGAGCTGCGTCGGCGGAGCGTCGCCGGCGCTCGCGAGCGCGAACCCCGGGCTGTGCAACTTCCTGAAAGGCGCGGTTGGGTTACCCGCGGGGTTGACCCTTGTCGTTTTGACCGGCGCGGAGCTTTTCACAGGGAACGTGATGGTGATGCTTTCCGGTTTATTGACCAAACGAGTCAAGACAGAAGCGCTGGTGCGAAACTGGGCGCTGTCCTACGCCGGTAACTTTGTAGGCGCCGTGGTGTTGGCGTACCTCGCCTTCGGCGCGAACACCGCGGCCGCGCCCGCCGCGAAAGCCGCGGTCGTGGGAATCGCCACGATGAAAGCCTCGCTTCCCTTCGGGGTCGCGTTCTTCAAAGGCGTGCTTTGCAACTGGCTCGTGTGCCTAGGGGTGTGGGGCGCCATGTCCACGACGAGCGTCGCGGGTAAAGTCCTCGCAATCTTCTGGCCAATCACCGCGTTCGTGGCGTTAGGATTCGAACACTCGATCGCGAACATGTTCCTGATTCCGCACGGCATGCTGTGCGGCGCCACGGTGACGATAAAAGACATGATGATGAACAACATCATCCCAGTCACGCTGGGCAACATTTTCGCTGCCGCCGTGTTCGTGGCGGGAATTCACTTCTGGGCGTACGGCAGAGAATAGACTAGTCTATAAACGGTGTCGGCGGCGCCAACGGCTATAATAGCGGATATTAAGGCCCTTGGCGGCGCGCCTGGTTATACTTCTAAAAACTTATTGCTTATGTGTCGTGCTATTTACAACCTAAAAATAATGAATATGAATGAATGATGTGTTGGTACGACCACTCGATTCAGTACCGAACGATGTTTTCCTTGGCGTACCCGAGCTCAAGAAGCGCGGGGACGCAGGTTTCGGTTTCGAACAACGGCGGTCCGCACAGAAGCGCCAGGGTTTCGTCGCCCTGGCCGGCGGCGAAGCAATTGTTTTGAATCATTTTTTTGTCCACCCGTCCGGTGAGTCCTTTCCAAACATCGTCGCTCTTGGAAACCGTGTATGCCACTGAGAACCGCCCAGGGTGTTCTGTCTGTAGCCGGTCTAGGGTGTACTTCAGGAGGATGTCCTTTACCGATTTGTTCGCGAACAGGAACTTGATCACAGTGGTGTCGTCCGGGTCGGCGAGAATCGCGACGATCATCTGTAACATCGGCGCCACGCCGGTGCCGCCCGCGAGCATGGTGATTTGCTTGACTTGCTTCTTCAACCCGTGCACCCAAACCACCCCCTTGCCGTCGTATTTGATCTCCCCGGCAGGGCCTTTCGCATCCACGAACTCGCCAACGGTGACCTCGTTGAGGTAACGAGTCAGCGCGCCGCCCTCCGGATACGCGGCGCTGTCGTTCGGGAAGTAAACCTTGATCACGAACTCCACGAAACCCAACGTGCCGTTCAGCGACGACGGCGTGTACGCGCGCATCACCGTTTTCGCGCCTGGCTCGCCGTTCTTCTCCCCGCGCAAGTACACGTGGTACCCCACGGGCAAGCCGCACTGGTGCTCGGGGCTGTCTAGTTTCAGGCGAAGCAGAATTGTGTCGTGCGACAGCGGGACCTTCGCGTCGACTTCCAGGGCGACCCACTTTTTCGGGTTCAGCGTGATTGGCGCGTCCTTCGGAGCGACGCGCCGCGCGCCCGCCCACATCCGGTCAAAAGCAGCCGCTTCCGCCGCCTCCCCGACAAGTGTGTTGCCGTACAGATCGGGGTTCGCCAAGGCGTACTGCAACAAGTTTACCGGACCGGTGGCTCGAGGTTGCTTGGTTTTTGTTGCAACCGCGGAGCTCAGCGTGACGTGCGCGGTGCTCTCGGCGCTCGCCGCGGCGTTCGGGTCATCTTTAGGATCCAGGTACCCGATGACGTACGTTTCCAGCTGTTTCCACGCCTTTGCGCTGTGCACGGCTTCGAAGTCCTCCGTGGAATCCACCCCGGCGTTCATGGTGATTGACGCGTTGCCACCAGGGTGCGACCCGTCTTTCAGGTACGCGTTCACGTCGTACACCTTGCCCTTCACCACGAGCCAGCAGTCGTTTTCGTCGTCGTGCTTCTCGACTTCCGCTAGGGAAATCAACTTCGCGCCAGGAGGCGGTGGGGTGTACCCAACGCTCACCGCGGGCGCCTTGTCCTCCACCACCTCCACGCCGTCGTTCAGCCAGAGCGTGGTTTGCTCTGCCTGGTTCTCGGGGATTTGCGCTTCCTCGCCCGCGCGCAGCGTGGTCATGGTGTCCACTTTCAGGTTCCACCCGCCGCTGGCGCTCCCCATCCACCCGCCTGGCTTCGACGCGGGTTCCGTGGGGTGCTCGCAGGTGAGCCAGCGCTCGCCTGAGCTGCCGATTGGTGAGCTTTTTGTTTTCACACGGAACCACGGGTTGTTACCCATGCCCATCAGGTTCCAAGTTAAATCCCGGGGCTGCGTGTTGTTGCCTTCGTCCCAGGCGCGGCACATGAGTTCGTCGCACTGCGCCAGGGCGTCGCAATCGATGGTGTATTGCCAGTGCGCCCATGACCACTGCTTGCCATACATGGAAAGCGGGGGTTGTTTGTGCGTCGCCAGTCGCCAGTTGTGCCCGCCGTCCACGGAAACTTCCACCCGGGTAATGCTCCGGCCACCGCCCGTGTACGCGTACCCCTTCACGGTGTACTCGCTCCCCGGGAACATCGGGATTTTCTCGTCGTGCGCGGGCGACGAAATCGCGCTGTTGATGTTCAGCTCGTTGAAGATGTACTCCGGTTTCTCCCACCACCCTTCCTGTTCCGCGAGCTCGCTGGTGACGTGCGGGGGAAGAATCCTGTTGTCCCTGAAGTGGTAAAAGTTATCGCTCGGCGCGGACGTGACCGTGATGCCGCAAAGAAACTTGATCATGCGCCCGCCGATGAACCCGGGAATGATAACCCGTACCGGGAACCCGTGATCCGGGCGGAGCTTCTCGCCGTTCTGCGCGTAGGCGATCATGATGTCCTGCGCGGGGTCGAGCGCTTTCGCAAGAGGTACGCTCGTGCCGTACGACCCGTCTTTGCCTTTCGGGAGTTCGCCGTCGGGGCCGACGAAGCACACGTACTGCCGCTCCGCCGTGACTTCGGTCACGCCCGCGTTCTTAAGAAGCACGTGAAGGGGAACCCCGGTCCAAATCGAGTTCGAAAGACCCGCAGGACCCCAGTTGAACCCGATGGTTTGCCGGCGCATGTTCTGCTCCTTACGACGGTTACCGGCGCACACCAGCAACATCGGAAACGTGACGCTTTTCATGGACGCGAGCTGGTCCATGGTGTAGCTCTTTTCCTTCCCCACCAGCCCACCCACCGTAACGCGGTGCGTGTCCCAGTCAAGCCTCGGCACCGCGCCGTGGTTGCGCACCAGGTGCAGTGGCGCGGGGGTGATTAACCCGCAGTTCATCAAATCCGTCAAGTGCGGCTCCACGTTGAACGGGTGAATCCCGGTGAGACGAATCAAATCTTTGTGCCTCGGGACCCACGCATCGGGAGTTTTCGCGTCTCGCGGGTCGACCTCGTTCGCCTGGTGCTCGATAAGAGGCCGTCGGTCGCCGTCCGCATCGAGCAGGGCTTTTAAAAAGTGAATCTCGTCCACCCCGAACTGCGTCTTAACATGGCGCCGCGCCTCCGAGGATTGGTCCCCTCTTAGCAGCTCGATGGCTTTCTTGACCGCGGCGACCGCGAACACGCCTTGGCCAAACAGCGTGGGGATGCTTTTGGCACGTCCCGAGGACGCGTCCGAGGACCCTAGGGAGATGTCCGCGACGCGGGGCATGGCAGGCAAAGGGAAAGGGGAAGATACGCGGGAAACCCCTCGCTCGGCCGGCGGGGACGCGGGTGGGAATTGCACGGGACACGCACGAACACGAACACGAACGCACGCGAGGCGACACGAAACACGGGACGACAGCCGTCCTCGAACGTGCCGACGTTCATCGGCGGCGACGGCGGCCTGGTTGAAAGGACGGGGGGTGAACACTGGCGTCAAAACCGCGATTACTGGTCAATCATGGGTCTTCTCACGGAATTCTTGACCGATTCCTTTTCGGGTCCTTTCGAGCGCAAATTTGGTGACGACAGTTGCGAAGTCGGTTGCGACAGTTGCAAATAACGACCTTTCGAAGTTTGTCGTCTGTGACGACAATGCCGTTTCGAGTTTGGCGCGCTTTTTCGTCCCGGTTTCAACCGCATTTTCGGGTCAAAAAACCCGATCAAGCGGACGCGCCGTCGTTCGTTTGCCGACTTGTCGGTCAAGGAGGCAGGATTGTCAGTTTTTCCTGGTTTACTTTGGCTTTTTTGGAGTCGCTCTTGCGTTTTCTCGCGAAGCCTCAACGCGGCCTCCGCGGCCGTCTCGTGGGCACTGACCTCGTGCACGACACCAAGCACGGACTCGAGAACTCACGGTTTCCCGTAGTGTGTTCGACCATGCAGTCCCTTCCTCTGAAGAGCCTGCTCCCTCCGGGGAAGCCCGCGAACCTCACCGCGCAGGTGCGACCCCCGCGTTTTCGCAGAGACGACATCGCGCGAGACGGCGAGATTCACCTGAGAACCACCAGACTGACACCCCCCACCAACCCACCACGTTACCCCCAAACACGTCCGCAGGTCGCGGTCAAGCAGCCTGTCCCGTCCAACACCGCGGGCTCCATCTCCCCCCTCACCACCGGCGCTGGCCTCGCCGTCGCCGGTGTCCTCGCCGGCGTGATGGTGCGTGCCCCGACCAAGAAGAGCTGGCTAGTTTATTCTTTTTCACTTCACATCTCGATTGTTTGTCCGCCACGGTGTGGACCTGTTCTTGTTCCTTCCTTCCCTGACATCCCCAATTCAATTTCCCCCACCCCCCACCCGAACAGGCGCGCAAGGTCAAGACCAACGCCGTGGCTTCCGGGCCCTCCGTGGCTTCCGAGTTCGGCGTCGCCACCGGCCGCGTGTTTCCCGGCCCCAAGGACGCGAACGGTCTCGCCGCGTTCAACAAAGAAACGATGGCGAAGTACGGCTTGACTGACGTGCAGAAAGACGACGCGCACGTGTTTCGCGACGCGGACGGGTATTACCAGGTCAAAGAGCAGTTCCACAAGCCCACGAACCCGTTCGAGCGTTTGAAGCTGGCGAAAGACGCGCTGAAACACACGGTGCACCTCGGCGGGATCGAGCAGATGGCGAAGGAGATCACCGCGAACGGCGGGGATTTCGAGGCGTGGGACAAAGCGCACCCAGACCCGGACGACGTGGACCACCGCCCGAAGTACGCGGGGTTGTTCCACAGGAGAAAAGGCCACTACGGCCGGTACATGATGCGTTTGAAGCTTCCCAACGGCGTGGTGTCGTCCGCGCAAATGAGGCACCTCAGCGGGATCGTCGCTGACTTGGGCGAAGACGGGTGCGCCGACATCACCACGCGGCAAAACATGCAGCTGAGGGGCATCGAGCTGAAAGACGCGCCTGATATCGTTGAAGGGTGCATGAAGCTGAACATGTCCACGTTACAGTCCGGGTTGGACAACGTCCGGAACGCGACCGGGAACCCGCTCGCCGGGTTTGACCCGCACGAAGTCGTCGATACGCGCCCGTTCACGCGGGACATCCAGGACTACGTCACGGGCGGCGGCCGCGGTAACCCGGAGATCAGCAACCTCGGTCGGAAGTGGAACGTGTGCGTTGTGGGCGGGCCTGACTTTTTCGAGCACCCCGATATCAACGACCTGGCGTTTATTCCCGCGGACCTTGACGGGAAGCCCGGGTTCAACATCCTGGTGGGCGGGTTCATCTCGTCAATCCGCGCGGCGGAAGCGGTGCCCCTCGGCGCGTGGGTCCCCGAAACAGAAGTCGTCGCCCTGACCCACGCGGTGATCACGACTTTCCGGGATTACGGCCACCGAGGTAACAGGCAGAAAACAAGGATGATGTGGCTCATCGACGAGATGGGGCTTGACAAGTTCAGGGCGGAAGTCGCGTGTCGCATGCCCAGCGGTGAGCTCGCGCTGGAAGCGGAGACGGACAAAATCGACACCTCAATCGCCCGACGCTCATACCTCGGCGTGCACAAGCAAAAACAGGAAGGTTTGAACTGGGTCGGGGTGTGCGTGCCCGGCGGACGGCTGCAAGCGGAGGACATGAAGGACATGGCGGACTTGGCGGATATGTACGGCTCCGGCGAGCTTCGTCTCACCGTGGAGCAGAACTTCATCTTCCCCGACGTCCCGGACGCGAAGCTCTCCGCCCTTCTCGCAGAGCCGCTGCTGCAGCGCCTGACCGTCACCCCGGGCGCGGTGCTGGCGGGGATGGTGGCGTGCCCTGGGAAGCAGTTCTGCGGGTTCGCGCAGATCGAAACCAAAAAGCAAGCGTACGCCACCGCGGAGCACCTGGAAAGCGTGCTTGATTTCCCCAAAGGCGACCTGCGGATGATCTGGACGGGGTGCCCGAACTCGTGCGCGCCCGTGCAGGTGGCGGACATCGGCGTGATGGGCGCGCAGGTGAAGGACCCTTCAGGGGCGAAGGGAATGGTGGACGGCGTGAACATCTTCGTCGGCGGCACCGTGGGCCCTGGTGGGCATTTAAAGGAGAGCCCGGAGTACCCCAAGATCCCGGTGTCCGAGATGTTGCCTCTTCTGGAGAAGATCTGCATCGAGAGCTTCGGCGCGACGCGCAAAGCGACGCCTTCACTGAACCCGCAGAACGCGAGCCGGTGGAAAATCAACAAATCAGCCAAGTATACCAAAGGCATTCCCAAAGCCATGGGCGCCGCGACGCACATCTGCACCGGGTGCGGGTACATCTACCAGGAGGACAAGCCTTTCGCGGAGTTGCCCGGGGACTACGTGTGCCCGTCGTGCAGCGCGCCGGCCGCGAAGTTCGAGCCTCTGAAGGACGGAGCCGCGAACGCACCGGTAAGCGCGCGACCCGTGAAGGCGTACCCTGTCGGTACCCAATTGGCGCTTCCCGCCGCCGGGGAGTTTGTGGAGTTGAAGTTGGCGTCCAAGGCGGACGTGTCGCCCGACACGCGCGTTTTCCGCTTCGCCCTGCAGTCGGCGGAGCACGTGCTCGGGCTGCCCGTGGGGCAGCACGTGTTGTTGTCGTTCACGGACAAAACCGGCGCCACGGTTTCGCGGCCATACACGCCCATCTCCTCGGACGACGACCTTGGTTTCGTGGAGTTCATGGTCAAGGTGTACGACGGCGGCGCGATGAGCACGCACCTTGATTGCTTACTCCCCGGCGACGCCGTGACGTTCAGCAGCGCCACCGGGAACTTGACCTACACCGACCGAGGCGAGTTCACCGTGTTCGACCCGGTTGCGGGGTCGACCACCGTGCGAGCGGGAATCAAACACCTGGGCATGGTGTGCGGCGGCACCGGGATCACGCCCATGCTGCAAGTCATTCGGCAGGTGTTCAAGGACGTCGGGGACACCACGCGCGTGGACCTTTTGTTTGCGAACAAAACGCCCACCGACATTTTGCTCAAGGCCGAGCTGGACGAGCTCGCGGCGGCACACAAGAACCTCACCGTGCACTACACCGTGGACGACGCTGCCGGCGCTGCGAAGTGGGACGGCCAGAGTGGGTTCGTCACCGCCGAGATGCTCAGCAAGTGTCTCCCCGCAGTCGGAAAGAACGGCGAAACGCAAATCCTGATGTGTGGGCCCCCCGCCATGATGGACAAAGCGGTGACCCCCGCGCTGGAGTCCCTGGGCTTTGGAAAGGAGACGTACATGCGGTTCTAAACAGGCCCCTCGGGCGGAGTTGTTCCGACGGACGGCAGCGGCCGAAGTAACGCAAAGAGCGCGACACAGTTAGTGGGTGAGTTCTCTTTTTATACATTTTAAACGCAAGATTGGGTAGTCACACGAACAGGGGAGGAACGGGTGTGCCGTATTTGCGCACACGACATCATCCATCGACGACTCATGCGTTCCCGTCGTTGCCCGACGCTTCACTTTTTTTTTAACATCCTAGCGGTTTACAAACTCAGGCGACTAAAAACCCTTTTTCCTCCGCTGTCCTCCGCGACGAGATCACCGGAGGCGCGCGGTGGGACGCGGTCACGGTTCTGTGTGCGAAAAAAAAGAAACGAAAACGTGTGTGTGTCGCACTTACTGCTGTTTTCGTTATTTAATTATCCTCTATGTAGCTAGGCCGCTTTCCCGCGGAAAAAAGAACGAGTCCACGCGCGCGTCGCAGCCGCGTGTCCCTCGGTCGAATAATTCCTTACGCGTTTTTGGCCTTGTCGTAGGTGTACGCCGCGACGAGCACGACGATGGAGAACACGGTGAAGAACGCCTGCACTCCGACGAGGTTGGTGGGCAGGTTGTTGTAGATTTCGGTTTTGATGGAGCACGAGTTGTTGTTGTTCTTGCTGTCCTGGAACTGCGAGTACCCGCCGCCGGCGTCCTTGGAAAGCACTTGAATGGTGTATTCGGAAGGCGCAGTGTTGACGGGGAGCTCGGCGGTGTAGGTCCCGTCGCCGTTCTCGTCGGTCACATAGGCGCCCGCTTTGAAGAACTTCGCGAGCTCCGCGGTTTGCCAGCACTGCTTGTTCTTCGCGACGATGTCCACGAACTTCCTCCAAGGCCGCTCGGAGATCTTAGCCTTGGTGAAGCAAAGCTTGATGTCCACGGTTTCGCCGACGGGGAAACCGGTGTAGGAGATGGCGATGTTGCTCGCGCCGCTGGTGTACTTGGCCTGTGGTGGGGTGACGGGGGAACGAGCAACGTACGGTCAGGTCGGGTCAGGGGGATGGACGCGACGGGCGCGAAAGGCGCGACCGACTTTGACGCGTCTGGCTGGATCTGCGATTGGGGAACCGACGTACCGGGCAAGCGCCGGAGACCTGGTCCACGGTGACCACACCGGTGGGGTTCATTTCGGAGTACTTGGTGAAACCGGCATCCGCGCCGCCGAAGGCGAGCGCGAACATGGCGAGAGTGGTGAGCGTAGACTTCATGGTGTCGTGTAGACGGGGGCGGAGGTGCGTGCGAGAGTGAATGCGGATGCGCTGCCTTTTCGGCAAAGAGGAAAAAAGAAAGCGGAACCGCCTGACTGATTGCGCATACGAAGGCGTTTCGGAAACCGCAAAAGCGCCGCGATTTGACGACGTCGGTTGGCCGAGCCCTTTCGGTTGGAAAAGCGTGCCAAAAGCCCGCCACGTCGGCATTGTCGTCTAATTCTGATGAAAAGTGGAGGCAGGGTCGGCGTTTTTTCCCCAACTGCATTTCCCAAATCCCAAGACTGTTTGACTATACGAGACTGACACTTTTCCACTTTTCCTTTGTGGGCGGTTAAAATTGGCGGTTAATTTCAACGAACTTCCGCCTTTTTCGTGTCCTTTCAGACAACTAATTTACGCCAAAGTCCCGCTCGGAAGCTCCGATGGCATCACTTTCTGGCACGCGCCCGCCTCTGGCACGCACCTGTCGAAACTCTCCACAATGGCTGCCATTGTGCAACCCACGTTCACCATCCCGGTGGACAGGTAAGTCTCCCCTCGTTGCTTTCCCCGCGCGCGCTCTTCGCGTCGTCTCCCGCGCCACGCCTCTTCTGTTTTCGCCAACCTCGAAAGCTGTCGGTCACGGACCGACGCCGAGAGGTCACGCGAGGACGCGAGACGCGGCGGGTTCCCCCGGTTCCCAAGACGCGCGCGATCGCGATTGCGCGGTGTTCGTCGATCCAAACCATCGCGAGAGGTCGTTTCCCGCCCCCCTGCCCCGCCCCTAACCTCGCCGCCACCCCCACTTTCCTCCTTTTCAATTCACAGCGAAAACAAAGCCATGTCCTTGAACATCTTCTCCTTCAACTTCCCCCACCACGCTTCCTTCCACATGTCGTGGATTGGTTTCTTCGTGTCCTTTGTGAGCACGTTCGCCGCGGCGCCCATGGTCGCCATTATCCGCGAAGACCTCGAGCTCACCAAGCCCAACCTCGGAGACGCCGGGCTCGCCGCCGTGACCGGCACCATCATCGCGCGCGTCATCATGGGCAGCGTGTGCGATTTGGTCGGCCCGCGATACGGCCTATCAATCGTCCTCCTGCTCTCCGCCCCCTTCTGCTTCTGCATGTCCTACGTCACCGACGCCGCGGGGTTCCTGATCTGCCGCCTCGGCATCGGCCTCGGCTTGTCCACCTTCGTGGCGTGCCAGTTCTGGATGTCCTGTATGTTCAACGGCAAGTGCGTCGGCATCGCCAACGCCACTGCGGCGGGCTGGGGTAACCTCGGCGGCGGCGTGACGCAGTTCCTCATGCCCGTTATCTACAAAGGCATGGTCGCCGGTACGGAAGGACGAATTTACACCGCGTGGAGGTGGGCCTATATCGTCCCTGGTCTGATGCACACCATCGCCGGCGTCGCCGTGATGTTCCTTGGGCAAGATCTGCCCGACGGCAACTACAAGCTCCTGCACACGTCCGGGCAACTGGAAAAGAAAAGCGCGTTCCAAACCCAAATGCTCGGGTGCAGTAACTACCGCATGTGGTGCATGGTCGCCACCTACGGCTTCTGCTTCGGCGTGGAGCTCACCATGAACAACATCGTCGCGTCGTACTTGTACGATCAGTTCGAGCTCGACCTGGTGACCGCCGGCGTGTTGGCGTCGTGCTACGGCCTCATGAACCTCTTCGCCAGGTCCTTGGGCGGCCTCGCCTCCGACTACGCCTCCGTGAAGTTCGGCATGCGCGGCCGTCTTTGGACGCTGTGGCTGTGCCAGACCCTGGAAGGCGTGCTGTGCATCATGATGGGTCTTTCAAAGGACTCCCTCGGCATCACCATCCTGACCATGGTGCTGTTCTCCATCTGCGTGCAAGCCTCCGAAGGCGCATCCTACGGCATCGTGCCTTTCCTCACTCGCCGCTCCCTCGGCGTGGTGTCCGGGTACATCGGCGCCGGCGGTAACGCCGGGGCCACGGTCAACATGGCGCTGTTCTTCACCTCACCCGACATCAAAACCTACGACGGCATCATGTACATGGGCTTCCTCATCATCGGCGTCACCCTGCTCGTGATCCCGATTCACTTCCCCATGTGGGGCTCCATGTTCTTCCCCGGCGACCCGTCGCAGACGGAAGAGTCGTACTACATCGACAGGGAGTTCTCGGAGGAAGAAATCAAGGAAGGCCTGGCCGTGCCCGTGCAAAAGTTCTGCAACAACTGCAGAAACGAACGCGCGCCCCAGCACCGCCCGGTGGAAGAGGAGTCAAAGGCATAAGCGAACAACGCAGAGCACACGCTTTGATTTATTTAGTCACGTTGTATATAAAAAACACTTGTTCAGCGTATCGTACTGCCGCCTTTTATTTTTTGGCACGCGCGTAGAGGACATCGTGAAGATTCTAACGAGCCCATTTACGTCTCAATCAGCGTTGGACGGCGATGTATTTATTATGTACGTGGTGCTTCGCAATTGGTGATTTGCTTTTGTTTTTTGTGACTCCAGTCTTCTCCAGTCGCCTCGGAATTTTATCGTAAAACGCACATTCTGTATTCCCAGCTCACAGGGACGGGGTTGATAAGTAAATTTCACAGGTAAAGTGTAAATTTAAAAGGTGTAAATTTCGGATCTCAAAGGCGGTAGACTTTCAAATCAGTTCTACTTTCAAATTGCTGCCCTCTTGAGCATCACTCGCGTCACGCGGGGCGGCGGGTCCAGTTCAGGACGACACTTTTAGGTCACATTCTTACTGGGTGGTCGTTCGTATATCGTATGATAACTCTTTACAGCACATCAGATGATACGTGTTACTAGCGAAAATCTCGATTACTGAGCGGCTGAGCCATCGGAGTGAGATCGACAAACTTCTCGCAAAAGCCGGCCCGTTTTCGCGATGTTGCTCATGCCCTCTCAGACGCCGTCAGAGCCGTAATCTTGACAGTAACATGGGTACTGTTATGGTTGTGAACGACGCGTAGTACTCTACCGACCGCCTTTTACAGTCAATATTTGCTCTGAAAGAGCCATATGACCCCGTTTGACCCGCCGCCGCGTGACGCGAGTGATGTGCGGGAGGCAAACCATTTGAAAGGAGAATTGCTGCTTGAAAGTCTACCGCCTTTGAGATCCGAAATGTACATCCCTTTTAAATTTACACTTTACCTGTGACATTTACCTATCAACCCCGTCCCCAACCCCGTCCCTGTGAGCTGGGAATACGCACATTCTCGGAAGCCTCGAGGCACAACGACGCGCACGACGCGGACACAAAACCATCCACTCTTCCAACTGCATGTCCGGTAAGAAAGCTCGCGCGCGAAAGCAAAAGCGCGAGCGCCGCCGCGATGCTAACGCGGGCGAAGCCTTCCCCCGCCTTCCCAACCACCTCGTCGTCACTCACGTTCTCAGATCTGAGTGTTTCGACGACCCCGCCGATCTCGCACGGCTCCCAGCGGTGAGCCGCGCGATGCGCGACGCGGTGGCAGAAACGGGGCTTCGGCTTAAGGAGCTTGATGAAAAGCGTGCCGTGGAGCTCGGATGTTTAAGCGCGCTGCAGCGCATGCAACGGCAAGGTCGCCTGTCGTGTCAAGAACTCCTTTGTCAGGCAGCGGCGAGGAGCGGACAGCTCGAAGAGTTGAAGACGTTGCGCGCGGTCGGCTGGCCGTGGGACCGGGACACGTGCTCGGCGGCGGCTTTGGGCGGGCACCTCGAGGTGCTGCGGTGGGCACGCGCGAAAGGCTGCCCGTGGGATATACTCACGTGCCATGAAGCTGCGGAGGGCGGGCATCTGAAGGTGCTACTGTGGGCGCGTAAGAACGGTTGCCCATGTGAAGAGAACGAGCTGTACATCGCCGCTCTAAATGGCCGAGTGGCGATGGTGCGGGCGCTGATGGAGTTGGGCGCGGACGTCAACAAGGCGACGGATGATGGCATGACGCCGCTGTTTATTGCTTCTCATCAGGGCAACGAGGTGGTGGTGCGGGTGCTGATCGAGTTGGGCGCGGACGTTAACAAGGCAAGGGATGACGGCGTGACGCCGCTGTTTATCGCCGCTCTAAATGGCCAAGTGGCGATAGTGCGGGCGCTGATGGAGTTGGGTGCGGACGTCAACAAGGCAAGGCATGACGACGTGACGCCGCTGTTTAATGCCGCTCAAAACGGCCACGAGGTGATAGTGCGGGCGCTGATGGAGTTGGGTGCGGACGTCAACAAGGCAAGGGATGACGGCGTGACGATGCTGTACATCGCCGCTCAACAGGGCCACGAGGCGGTAGTGCGGACGCTGATGGAGGCGGGCGCGGACGTCAACAAGGCGACGGATAACGGATGGACGCCGCTGGCCATAGCCGCTCAACAGGGCCACACGGCGATTGTTCAGATTCTCAGGGATGCCGTATTGGTCCAGATGCAGCATTTGTCTTTGTAAATACCAGACGCACGATTTTGTATACCCTAACATCGATATTAAAGCTTCGCCTTCGCCCCCCCACCGCCCTCGCTCGCGTCATTTTTCGTCCCGATTTTTGTGACCTCTTTTCATTCGAACCGCATCTGCCATTTCACAACCGCGCTCGTCACACGCACGATGTCTGCGTTCCAGGAAGAATTCAACCTCGCCGTTGAGGTCGCGAACAAGCTTCCCAAGGCTTCAAACGAGGACATGCTCGAGATGTACGGCTGGTTCAAGCAGTCCAACCTCGGCGACGTCAACACCGGTACGCCACGCCCCGACGATTGTTCGGTCCGATCGGTTTTCCTCACTCCCGACCCGACCGATCGTGGTCGCTGACCTGTCCTGTCCGTCTCGTTCCAAAATCCGCACAGCCCGGCCCGGTATGTTCGACATGAAGGGAAAGGCCAAGTGGGACGCGTGGGAGAAGTGCAAGGGCGTTTCCAAGGAAGAGGCGATGCAGAAGTACTGCGAGGTTATCAAGCGCCTGTCTGCGTAAGTGGAGACGCACGCAAAAAAGCTGACGCGTGTGTTTTCGTCCGATGATGACGACCAACGGCGCCACGCCGTGAAACCGTTCGTGACATTGTTTATATCAGTCCATGTGCGTCTCAGCAACAAACCTGCACTTCCTTACATCTCTCCAGTCACGTAAACGCGCTCGAACCCGACGCTTCCGCCTTTTCCTCGTGTAGCCCCGCAACCCTACGCACGCTCGCGTTAACGAAAAAAATGGTTCTTTTGACAGTCACATCAAACCGCAAAGAACCTATAAGTTATCGGATACTGAATTGGACGTGAACTCCCGCGCTCTCTTTCGGCGGCGCGGCGCACCGCGACGCCGCCTGATATTTGGACCTGTCCCGCACGCCGCATCCGTGAGGCATTCGTGGTGCGAGCACACCGTCCCCGCTGGCCCGGCGCGCCACCGGTGCTGCGGTGACCGCGAGGCCACGGGCGAAGTCCGCATTCCACGTTTGCTGACGTTGATTTAGCGTGGGGACGAAAAATGGCGAGCTCCGGGGACGCGCGTCCGGTCGACGACGGAACCGTGCATACCGCAAACGGCGCGACGCAGATCCACGATGAGGTACGTGTAACAAACACCGCGCTTCGCACGGAAAACGTTCGGACACACGCGGTTGCGACGAAGCCAAGGATCCCTGACAATCGAAATTCGCGCCAAACCCGCGGGGACGCGGACACGCTTCGGGAACCCCACCCGCAAATACTGACCGCACTTTTCTTCGCTTCCGACACGAAAAAAAAAAACAGTCTCGTTTCGTCCCCGCGCTGCGGGCCGGCGAGCACGGCGACATCGGCCCTCGGCGTAGCATGGAGGACGCTGTTTTCGTTGACGGACCGTGTGTTAGTGGCTCGTGTGCTTTTTACGGTGTGTTCGACGGCCACGGAGGCCGGGCGGCTGCTGATTTCGTGAGCAAACGCTTGGTCCCCGCGATTCGTGCGCTCGCCAAAAAGAGTTCAAACGGGAACGGCGACGGCGTTACCGGCGGCGGCGGCCTTGACGTGGATTCCATCGCGGCCTCACTGAAGACCGCGTATACACAGACCGATTTCGAGTTCAAACAAAGTGCGACCACGGAGGAGGCTTCCTCCGGGACCACCGCGCTTGTGGTTTGCGTGTGCGGCGACGCGCTGCTCGTGGCGAACGCCGGGGATTGCCGGGCGGTGCTGTCGCACGTGGGCAAGGCGGTTGATTTGACGGTTGACCAGAAACCTTCGCTGGCGTCGGAAACGGCCCGGATACAGCAAGCAGGTGGGTTCGTGGAGGACGGGTACGTCAACGGCCACCTGGGGGTTAGTCGGGCGTTCGGGAATTTTCACGTCGTGGGGCTGAAGGGCGTAGGCGAGAACGCCGAGCGCGGGCCTTTGGTGGTGACCCCCGAGATCACGAGGCGAACGTTGGTAAACGGGGATGAATTTTTGCTAATAGCGTGCGACGGGCTGTGGGACGTTTTCTCATCCAGCAACGCGGTGGATTTTTGTAGACGCAAGTTAAGGGAACACAACTCCCCGCAGCGAGCCGCGAAGGAACTGTGCGACGAGGCAAAGAAACGGGACACCGCGGATAACGTCACCGCGGTGGTGGTTTGCTTTTGCGAAACGTTTGAACGGAGCGGGGAAAGAGTTGGAAGAGTTGGATCGGCGAGCGGCGAGGAAAAATCCCAGCAGAGCCTGGGCGCCTCGATTTCAAGTGAAGGCCTTTCTTCGCTTCAAAAGGCCCTGCGAAGCGACGAAACCGCGGCCGCGAGCGCCGCGCTGCTGTCACCGACGCTCGCAAGGAACGTACCGGCGGGCCAGCGAAGGCTCACGCGCGTCGCGAGCATCAACCCGTCGTCGCCGAACTGCAGCCCAGACGGGGACGGTTTCGGCGGCTTTTCCGCTTTCGAGTTGGCGCTTTCCAAAGCGCGCGCGGTGGATACCGGGGGGGCGGCGGTGGAACACCTGAGCTCGCTGACGGAGGAGGGTGGTGGTTTGGGGAACGGCTAAGTAGTCTATCACGGGGGGTGCGTTTATTAAACAATGCGATAGTTGTGCGATGACTCGATGTTCTTCTTTTTTGACAAACAAACGAGCCACTACACTAGTCGATCATGGTCTAACTCATATCTAGATGCCTTTCGCGATGACGCCGTAGTCGATGGGTACGTGTCGGTCGATGTCGTTGTTCGAAGGCGGCATGGGGGCATCCGACCACAACCCTACCATCACCGCCCTCCCTTGTCTCCCATTTCCTTCCCCAGCCTTTCATCCGCTTCCATTTGCTTCGCGCCTTTGTCCGCTTGCTCCAGCACCACGTCGCAGCACTCGAAGTAGATATCTTTCAGCCGGTCCACGACGCGCGAATCGGCGTCGTCGCGCTTCAGCGCGACGCGCATGTTTATCACGCAGTCTATTAACCGCCCCGGCCGCACGTCCCTGACGTCGAAGACGTCCATTTTTTTCTCGTCCTCCTCCCCTGCCATCTCGTTCCGTTGCTTGAACCCTCTTGATACTCTTTTCAGTTTTATCTTGCCCCCGTCCGCGTCCCGGGCCTGGTCTAAATCGCGACACTCATCCAGGGTGTCGTGGACGAGCGCGCGTCGTTTCAGCGACTCGTTCACGACGCAAAGCTCCTTGATCATGGAGGCTTCCGCTTTGGGGATTTCGCTTGGCGAAAAAGCGCGGCTGGTGACCGTGGTGCCGAACACGCCGTCGTCAGCGCACTCCGGGTGCATCTGCCTGGTCGTTTCCCGGACCAGCAGAAGCTGCCAAAGCAACTGCCAGTTCGGCACGTGGTCCTGGCTTTCCATCTCGTCCACTAACCGGGACGCGACTTGTTCCACCGACTGAATCGTCGCGCTCGGTACCTCCATGCCGTCCACGTACCCCCCCCCCGTGTGCGCCACGCGCAGCACTTCCACCCGCGCCTCTTTCGATTTCAAACGTGAAACAAGCTGCACGACCTGGATATCAGCACCCATCTCGCCCGTCACCGCGCTCAGCACCTCTTCGCGAATCGCGGCGAGCATAGAGAGCAATTGAAAATCCCCCCCGCTTTCCGCAACCTGGACGTACGCGGAAAGCGCAGCCATGAAGCTCCCGTCTAAAACCGGGAGGTGTTTCCGGACCACAGCGCGCAAAATTGCTTCCTTGTCAATCGTGGAAGGGAACGACGGTTGCGACGACGACGACGTAGAGACTCCATCGTCGTCGTCGTCGCCCGGGATCACCTCCTCCACCGCCTCCTCCACGAACACACGCTCCACGGTTTCCTTGATGATCAAATCAAGCGTCGCGGCCGCGCGCTCCACGCTCTCCACCAGCGCGTCATCCTCGTCCACGGCGGAGGTCACGACGCGGTGGCGAACTCCGGGAAGGACGCGGCGGGGCGGGGAGGCGCGCGAAACGCGTAGGGCGGCGGCGGGGCGTGCGGAACGGGTCGCGCGCGACGACGCCCGCGGCGCTACCTGCGAAAAAGACACCGCCGCGACGGACATGAGCACCGAGACGCGTGCGTACAACACGTCAGGACGGGTTCGGTCCGAACCACCGGGTGTGTCTCGAGCACTGACGACCTGCGCAGGGAAGAGCGTCGGCATCACCAAATCGTCGTCGTGCTGTTTTCGGTCTTTCTCGACACTCCTAAAAAATTGATAAATGGGCCACTCCTGGTTAAAAATTCTCGTTGAGCATCATCCTCGCTCGCCTTGGGCGTCCCCAGGAACCGCCTGCTCACCGATTGACCCGAAAACAGGCTCACGAGATATAGGACGTCGCCGTGTACACGGTGACGCAAAGAATTCCAGGTTGCGACTCAGAGAAGACCTCCAATAAATACCAAACCCCCAAAGGGGTGCCGTCAATCTTGGAACATCCTCGTTTTTCGCAGACTGTTTTTCGCGCGAAGGGACACAATTTTTCAGATAAAGCAATTTTTCGTGTCACAATCATTGCACAGTCAGGTGCGCGGTTGTCTGTCGAGCCCCCACCCGCGCGTGTGGACGCCGGGTACGCTGCCCTCCGTGCTTAGGCGGAAGGGTAGTACGTGTGGTGTGTCTCGAAGGTCGAGGCGCGACACGCGCTTGGTCGCGTTCGCGGTGGGCGAACGCGGTGAAGTTCGGAACCTTGTCGAAGGTACGCGGCTTCCCACAGTTTGGAATTCTCCCGAAACCATCCCTGCCCGTACCTCACGTCTGTCCGCCCCAAGCTGCGACATCCGCGTCCACTCCGCGCGCGCGGAGTGTCGTACCACCTGTCGGTAGTGTTTGACCCGCGTGTGACACGAAAACGCGGTTTCGTGCGCCTCGACAGCCGCGCCCAACCCGCCGATCTGTGATGCTTCTTTTACTTTCGGGAAACGACCCAACGGGATCGACGTGGAAAAAAAACGAAGACACGCGGCCCGGCCAGTGACGCCGCACGCCCCACCCGACCGACCTTTGTGTACACGCTGACGCCTTTCCCCTCGTATCGGTACTCAATAAACAGGTGATCCGGGTGTTCCAGAGGTTTCAGCTTCACACCGGCCACCACCGCGCTCCCGCGTGACACACGTCAACCGACCGCATCGTGCTCGTTCGTGCTCAAAGCTGGCACCCGGCAAAAAACAGGGGCAACAAAGAAAAGAGGCGCACAATTTTTAGTCGCGTCTCCTACTTACACCCCGCCGCGTCCGTCCGATGTTCACCTCCGCGCACCCCCGCGCGACCCCCTCCGCGCCGTTGGACTTGCCCCACGGCAACGCCTCGACTCGCGAGCGGTCGCGCCTGAGCCGCACCGCGCCCGAGGCGCGGCACCACAGCTCGCTTCTCGCGGCTTTGCAGGAGGAGGACACGGAAGACGACGAGATCTCGGCGAACTCGGTGTCGGACGACGACGGGTTCCCGTTCGCGAGTTTGACTTTGGACGAATCGCGGGGGGGGTCAGCGCTGCACACCCCCCGGGGGTCGCACCGCCTGGTGACCACCAAGGACTCCACGGAGTCCCCCACGTCGCCGCTGGTGACGCACAAAACGCACAGCAAGACGTACGGGTTCGCACCGCCCAGCGGCGGCGCCGCGGCGTCCACGCCGTTCGCGGATGCGTTCACGGACGTGCCAGGCACGTCGTCCCTGTTGCCCTCCCTGGACATGTTCACCGACGACGACCCCTCGGTTACGGTCAAGATGCGCGGCGTGAAGGACCTGGAGGTTACGCTGCGCAAAAACGAAACCGCGGCTTCGCTGAAGTTGAAACTAGAGCAACTAAGGCCGAACCAGTACCCGCGGGACTTTGGCGGGCTGGGTTTGCGTGACCCGCAAGCCGCCGGGTCGCTGTTTTTCGGCTCACAGGAGTTGCGGGACGGCCCTTTGAACCACTACGGCGTCGCGGACGGCGCGACCCTGGAGTTGCGACCGCACGGCAACGGGTTTGCGAACGCGGGGGGGGGTATTTCCATTCCCAACCGCTCGTTACGCGAACGGCACAGCTGGAACGCGGCGGGGCATTGGAAACCGCACGCGGTGGCGAATGCGCCGGCTGGGTCCGATTGGTCGGCGTCGGCTAACGCGTCGGGCGGCGGCGGCGGCTGGTCCGGGTTCGGAGACGGCGCGAGTAGCGCTTCGTCGTCGGAACGCGGGACCTACGGCTCCCCCGAAGTCGCCCGGTCCTTCGACCTCGCCCGCCGAGGCCTGGCGATGGGCAACCGCCCCACGCTCGCGAACAGCGGCACGGGTGGGGCGTACTTCCTGAAAGGCAGCGACGGGGAAACCTGCGCCGTGTTTAAACCCGCGGATGAAGAGCCGAACGCCAAGAACAACCCGCGCGGGCGCAACGTGGGAAACGCCGCGGGGGAAGGGTTGCGCAAAGGCACGCGGGTCGGGGAAGGCGCGTCGCGTGAGGTCGCCGCGTACCTCCTGGACCACGAGTCCTTCGCCGCCGTGCCCGCCACGTCCCTGGCAAACCTGTGCGCCACGTCCACGGAACAAAAAGACACCGGGAAGCTCGGGTCCCTGCAGGCTTTCGTCCGCGCGGACGCCGAGGCGGAGGAACTTGGGCCCGGGCTGTTTCCCGTGCACGAAGTGCACAAAATCACGCAGCTGGATATCCGCATCGCGAACACGGATCGCAACGCGGGGAACATCTTGGTGCGCAAAACCGGCGGCGGTTTGGACGGGACGCAGATGTTTCTCGTACCAATCGACCACGGATACGCGCTGCCGCACACGCTGGAGGATGTGTGCTTCGAGTGGGAGTTTTGGCCGCAAGCCAAGATCCCGTACGACGCCCCCACCAAGGCGTACATCGCGTCCCTTGACGTGGAGGTTGACCTTACGTACCTCAAGTCCGAGGGCATCGACCTGGCGCCCGCGTCGCAAAGGGTGCTGCGGGTGTGCACGTTGCTGCTGCAGAAAGCGGCGCACCGCGGGTGCTGCCCCGCGGATATCGCGGGCATGATGTCGCGCCCGATGCCCAACCGTTTGAGCGACTTGGAAAAGCTCGTCTCGCGCGCGGCGACTGCGGCGCTGGCAGCTCAGGGTGCGAGCACACCGCCAACGACCGTGGCGGATCCGTGGCAAGCGCTGGCTGGGAACGCCGACGCCGAAACCAAGTTTCTGGTTGAGTTTTGCGAGTTGCTGGACTCGTACCTGGAGGGATTCGAACCCGAAATGACGCTTTGAAAAGACTGTACGAACTTGTACTGTACCACCACTCTGTGCTAGATAGCGCGCGCGTATCCCGCGCTGATATTGTAATCCCCCACAAACGACTGTACCAAGAATGTCTAAAGTGACTCTCTACGACTAAGTCGTGCCGACTCGCTTCAGACACCAGCTGTACAAAAAGTACGGCTGACATTTCACTCAAAATACCTTTGCACAAAGCGTCACCCTCTCGCTATTTCCTTCACGCTTTCGAGTAACCGTTCAACTTCCCATTCCTGGTTGTAGTAGTGCACGCTGGCTCGCACGATGTCTTGCGGCAGGTCATCCTTCCCCTCGCCCGCTTTCCTCGTTTCCCACTCCAAACGCGTGTTGTTGCAAACCCTGGAGGTCCAGACGTTGACTCCGCGTTCGTGAAGCGTTTGTTTCACGATCGCCACGTCCACGCCCGCCACGTCGAAGGTGACGATCCCGCACCGCTCCGACCCGACATCCCTCACGGTCACGCCGTCGATGCTTCCCAGCCCTGCCCGCATTTTTTCCGCTAAAACTTTCGTTCGCGAAAACGCCTGCGTAATCCCCACGTCCAGCGCGTATTGCACCGCCACCCCCAGCCCCGCTTTGGCGCAGAACGCGACTTCGTACTGCTCGAACCGCTTCGCGCTTCGCGCCGGGACGTACGACCCCACGGAGTCCCACCGCGCGCCGCACAAATCAAGCATCACCGGCTCCACGTTCGTTTCTTCTATAAAAGCGTTTCGCGCGTACAGAAAACCAATCCCCCGCGGGCCTCGCAGGTACTTGCGACCGGTACCGACCTGGCACGATGGACGCCGAAAGTGTCAGTGTCGTATGGGCAATCAGGGAGGCGGCGGAATGAGGTAAAAGGAAAAACTCACCAGAAAATCGCACCGCGTCGCCGCCACGTCAACCACCACTTGCCCCGCGCTTTGCGTGGCGTCCAGGAGAAACGGAACTTTGAATCTTTTTGTGACTTCGCCAATCGCCTCCGCAGGGTTTACCAAGCCCCCGCTGGTGGGGATGTGCGTTACGGACACCAGCTTTACTTTTCCATTCCCATTCTTGTTAGCGTCTACTTGTAGCATCCTTTCCAGCGCGTGGACGTCGAGTTGCCCGTTTTCGTCGCTCGGCGCCGTTTCAATCACCACGCCTTTTTCTTTTGAAGCCTGCAGGTAATTGATGTAGTTACTCGCGTACTCGCACTGCGCGGTGATGATAATGTCGCCCGGGTTGAAGGAACTCAACAGCGACCCGAACGCCATCTGCCACGCAGCCGTCGCGCTTTGCGTGATTGCTATTTCGTCGGGCTGGCAGTTCAGCAGGCTCGCCAGCGCGGCGTACGGCAACGAAAGCGCGTCGGCTTTGGTTTCGCTCGTTTCGTACCCGCCGTGCATGGCTTCGTGGGTCAGGTACTCCAGCTGCGCATCGAGGACGGGTCTTGGAGGCAGGGAGGACCCCGCGGCGTTGAAGTGCGCGATGCCACCTCGGGTGTCGTGGCGAACGCCGCGCAAACCAGGCGTGTCTTCCCGCAACGCGTGCACCTCGGCGGCCGACAGGGCGTTGGAACTCGCCGCGCGGGGTCGCATAGGCGTACGAAGATGCCGAGGGTGTGATATACCTTGCGGACGCCGACCCGAGCGTTGCCTGGACACCGGCCTGGAGGCTGAAACGCCTGGAGAAACGCCTGGGTTGACCGATACGGCACGCATCACCGGCGCCATACACCTTCTCGAGAAGCACCCTCGTGCCTGAACCCCGCGCGCGCGCGCAGTGGACGGTGATGTGCCCGGTGCCGTCTTAAAAGCTGATGACTCACCAGCTCGCTCGGAACTGACGAGTTTCGCCGATCGGAAACCAACTGGCTAACGACTTCACTTCCGTTCCCGCCCCCACTCCGCTTGGCGCAGAGGTCGAGAGGTCGAGAGGTACTTGACGCGATTGCACATCGCGGCGCGTTTCACGACTCCACGTGTCCTCCAGTCTCCCCGCCGACCTCCCGAACCCAGACCGCTTGTACCCCGCGCGCGCAAAATGTCGGCCCCGCCCAAGGTTGGTTTCCTCGGCTTGGGCATCATGGGCGCGCAGATGGCCGCTCGTCTGGTTCGGTCGGGCGCGCAGGTCACGGTGTGGAACCGCAGTTTGGCGAAAACGGAGCCCTTGAAAGCACTCGGGGCGCTCGTCGCTTCCACCCCACGCGAGGTCACCACCTCGTGCGATTTGGTGTTCGCCATGTTGGCGGACCCGCAGGCGGCGATGAAAGTCGCGACGGAGGGCCCGGACGCCGCCGTCGCCGGCATCGCAGCGCGCCCCCCCACCGCAGCGCCAATCACGTACGTCGACTGCTCCACCGTGGACGCGGCGACTGGTGAGTTCGTGGGAAACGCGGTGCGTGCGGCGATGGTCGCGGGCGCCGCCGACCCTGACAAAGGAGGGTTCCTCGCCGCCCCCGTATCAGGCGGGTGGCGCGATTGCCGCGACGGAACGCTTTTGTTTCTGTGCGGCGGGTCGCGCGCCGCGTACGACGCCGCGTGCGTGCCTCACGGCTTGGACGCGATGGGGCACAAGCGTTGGCTCTTGGGTCCTAATCCAGGCGACGCCGCGAGGGCGAAGCTGATGTTACAGGTGATGATGGGGAACATGGTGGGGAGCTTGGCGGAGATGATGGCTTTGAGTAAAGCCAGCGGGCTGGACGAGCGCGCCGTTTTGGACGTGTTGTCCAACAGCGCGATGGGAAACCCGTTGTGCACGGCGAAAGGGAAGCTTATGATGGAAATGAAATACGAACCCAACTTTCAGGTGTACCTGCAGCAAAAAGACCTGAGGCTGGCGCTGCAGCTCGCGGACGACTTGGGCGTGCCGGCGCCAATCAGCGCCGCCGCGAACGCGCAGTACGTTCGCGCGCGACAGATGTGTCTCGCGAACGCCGACTTCGCCGCCGTGCGCATGGCGTACGAAGCGGAAGTTCCACCGGACAAGGAGAGCGAAACCGGAGAGCTTAACTGAAACTTAACTTGTGGTACTTCCAAATATGAAATACCACGATTACATCCGATAATTGCGAAAACCTACAGCGACGCGAGCGAAACCGAGGAACTTAACTGAGTCCTGACTGACGGTACTTCCAAATATGAAATACCACGAATAATACGAAATTGCGAAAAGCTAAAGCGACGCAAACAGTCGCCACCACGCTTTTGACGCGAAACGTTTCGGCGAGAACGGGTCGAGGTCAACTCCCGGGTTCTTTCCCACCGCCATCGCCGCCACGACCCGGCCCGTGATCCCCCCCAGCGTCCACCCGATGTGCTGGTGGCCAAACGCGTAGAGCACGTTTTCGAATTTCGAGCTTTTGCCGATCACGGGAAGCGCGTCCGGTAACGTCGGCCGGAACCCCAGCCAGTCGTTTTGGGTGTCGCGTTCGCCAAACGCAAACGCGTCGGGGTCAAACAAGGCGCGCGTCGCGAGGTCCAGTTGCGTGAACCGTTTCGACACCGGACCTAGTTCGATCCCCCCCAGTTCCACCAAACCAGCCGCGCGCACGCCTCCCGCCATGGGGGACACGATGAAGCCGCCTTCCGAGGAACACACCGGGCGCGTCAACGCCGGGGGGGACGTTTTTTCGGTTTCGGTTTCGGGTACACACGACGACCACTGCACGCTGTATCCTCGCTCGGTGTCCAGCGGGAGGTGGTCGCCGCACTGTTTGGCGAGATTTGCGGAATGCGCGCCCGCGGCGATGACTGCTGTGTTTGTTTCCGTGTTTGTTCCGTCACGCATGGTGAGACGCACGGACCCGACGGTCGTTCCGTGCGCCACGGATTCCACCCGTCCGAAATCGCCGCACCGAATCTCACCCCCCTTTGCCACGAATCCGTCTCGCATGGCGCGCAGCAACGAACGCGGGTTTTTCAAAAACCAGCCATCCTCGAACCACCACGCCCCCCCCTTCGTCACGTCGTAACTCAAATGAGGCTCCAGGCCTCGTACTCCGGACTGGTCAAGGGCTTCCATTTTCAGGGAGCCGCCCGACCAACCTTCCCTGCGCAGCGCGGCGGCGCTTTGCGAGTTTTGGTTGTGCACGTCTTTCTGCAGCAGCAGGTACCCGCGGCGCGCGGCGAAGGCATCGCACGCTGTGGCTTTGTTCGGGGCGTAAATACCCATCTCGCCGTCGATGTCAATGCCGCAGTGTTCCCACGCGTCGTTGTACCCGGCCTCGGCGTGGCGCAACAGCGTTCCCAGCGCGAGCGCGGTTTTGCGCACCTCACTCGGCGCGCACGACGCCAACGCCCCCAAGCACCACGGAACCATCTTCGTTAAGTGCGATCCAAACGCCACGCGAAGCGCGCCTTTGGTACTCAAGATCATCCCCGGGGCTTCCCGCCACAGCCCGGGGCGCTGTGTTGGGACGTTGGCGTAAAACGCAAACGTCCCCGCGTTGCCGCTGGAACAGGAATGAAGCCCTCCCACGGAAGGCCCGGCTTCCATCAAGATGACGTGCTTCCCGAGTCGCTGTAAATGAATCGCACATGAAAGACCCACGAAACCGCCCCCAACAACCACCGCACTGGACCGGACGGCCGCCATGGCCTCCGCGCAGGCTCCACACCGATGCGCCGCGTCTACGCACGTATGCTCGCCAACGCTGGCGCCGCCGCGATGGCGGCGTTCCGGGACGCTCACGACCCGCGCGCACTTTGTCTTTGTCTGACGAATGTCCTCAAACGAAACTGTGACCGAAATCCCTCGGCACTTTTCCGTCCTCGTCACAACCCCGACCGCGCCCCCGCGTGACCAGCCAGAAGCTCTCTGATCTTCCGAGCCTGAGCTCTGGTTCGTTTCGAACGATGTCGCTCGCCTTGACCTCCGCGGTCGCGCGCGCGCGGGGCCCCGTCGCGGCGTGCGTCACCCGGTGCCTAAACCGCGCTTCCCCGGATTCGGTGGGTCGATCCGCCGCGCCCCCCCTCGCTTTGGTCGCCGCGTGTACTCCGCGCGGCAGCGCGGTGGGTACGCCAGCATCCACCAGCGCGACTTCACCGCGTTGCGTTGCGCATCGCGTGCTTCACCAAACCGGCGCGCACCGAGCTCCACGGACCGCGCGATTCTCCGCGGTGGTCAACGCCAACGCCACCGAATCCGACACGACCGCCGCGGACGACTGCGTGGAAAAAATTGAAAAAGTGCAGCAGCGTCTCGGCGTGACGCTGAGCGACGCGCCCACGGTGGGGTCGGTTCCCCCGGTGGTGGTTGTTATGAGCGGCCCTTCCGGGGTGGGGAAGGACGCGGTGCTTCGGCGGCTTTTAGAGTTGAAACCGAGCCTATCGATGTTAGTCACCGCGACAGACCGCGCGCCGAGAGCGGGTGAGGTTGACGGCGTGGATTACCACTTTGTCACGACACAGACGTTTCAAAAGATGATCGCAAACGACGAACTCATAGAGCACGCGGTGGTGTACGGGCAGTACAAAGGCATACCGAAATCGTCCGTCCGCGATAAACTCAGCGAAAACGCAGACGTGGTGTTGCGGCTGGACGTGCAAGGCGCGGCCGCGGTTAAAACGATGATGCCGAACTGCGTGTCCGTCTTCGTCGCCGCGGAGAGCGAACTGGCGCTGGCGAAACGGCTGGCGAAAAGAGGCACGGAAACGCTGGACGAACTCACGAAGCGCGTGGAAACAGCGCGCGCGGAAATGGCGCGCGTCCACGAGTTCGACTACGTCGTCGTCAACGGAGAGGGGAAGCTTGAGGAAGCCGCGGCGAGGCTGGGGGCGATCATAGACGCGGAAAAGTGCAGGCGGGGGAGACAGGTAGACAGGGTGTGACTTTTGGGGAAATCCCCCTGGATCTCCAAAAAAAATCTCGGAACTCTCTTTTGTCGTTCGAGCCCGAACCGACGGCGGTAGGACTCGTCGTGGCATTCCACGCGCGCGTGTCGTCGTGTCCGTGTCTGCGGCCACAACCCACGCGTCGTGTGGTCTTGTTTGTAAGGACAAGGTGTGCGAACCACGGTCGTCCGTCACTGCGCACCTCATCCTGGGGTGCGCGTAGACAAATCGTCGTCTTTGTGTGCGCCCTCGTTTTACGGCCCGAAAATCATTCATTCATCGGAGGATGGGCAAACACTCGTCGTACTCAACCCTGTGGTTGCGCATCGCGTTGCTCTTGTTGTTTCAGTGCGCGAGCGCGTATGACTTCAGCACATGCTGTGGCTCGAAGCTGAAGCACTGGTTTGATTTCTCGGACACGGACGAGTACGGGTAATCGGAGCTTACCAAGATTCCGAGCTTCGCGGACAAGATGGGCAACTCCGCAAGTCACGCAGTGAACGGCAACGTTCAGTACAAGGTGGATGTGCAAAACGGGCTTAACGCAATTTCCATCGAGTCGGACAAGACCGCGTTGACGTTTGCTTCGACCTCAGCGGGACGAAATCCAGAGGTGTTCCTTGCGTATAGAGTCGTGTGCCAGTGCACGCGAATCAGCAATCATCTCGCGACGGATATTTCCGCCGGTGTTGTGTTCGGTGACCAGAACAATGGGTATGGCTTTGGCACGTACAGAGAGAATGTAAATTCCGTAGGCATGACCAGCACATCTGGCACACCATTCAAGAGTCTATCAGCGAGCTATGACGAATGGCATGTTGCCAATATATACTATGGCGAAACCAGTGACGGATTTCTCAGTATTGACGGAGCAGCCACGACTTCCTATTTTGGCATAAGTGGAAAGTACGTCGCGTCGTCGCTTTCCTCGGTAGCTATAGGAGGAATTACTTTCGCTGACAAACACAACGTTGATCACTACGTCGGCGAGGTACTCATCTTCGAGTCCAAGCTCACGGACACCGAGCGCGATACCGTCACCGGGGAGCTGATGTGCAAGTGGACAAAACCCAAGCCGTTCCCCGATCGCGCCGCGCTCAAGGCCGCGGTGGACAGCTGCTTGGACGTGAACTACGGCGACCCAACCGGCATGGCGTGCTGCTCCAAACCCAACGTGGACTGCGGCGTCGCGGGGACATGCGAGATGGACAAGTGGGACGTTTCACTGGTGACGAGCATGTCCGAAATGTTCAGGGACAAGGGTCAGTTCAACGCAGACATCTCGGCGTGGAACACGAGCTCAGTCACGACCATGTGGGGCGTCTTCTATGTAAACAATAGCCTCACGGCGTTTAACCAGGATATCGGGCTGTGGGACACCTCGCAGGTCACGGACATGGGGCAAATGTTCTTCCGGCAGTCAAAGTTCAACCAGGATATCGGGTATTGGGACACCTCGCAGGTCACGGACATGGGGGCCATGTTCTCGTGGGCCACGCAATTCAACCAAGATATCGGGTCGTGGGACACCTCGCAGGTCACGAGCATGTGGAGGATGTTCAATGGCGCCTAGGCGTTCAACCAGGATATCGGGACGTGGGACACCTCGCAGGTCACGAATATGGATACTTTGTTCCACGGCGTCGCCACCTTCAACTATGATATCGGGTCTTGGGACACCTCGCAGGTCACGACCATGAACAGCATGTTGAGGGATGCCGACTTGTTCAACCAGAATATCGGTTCGTGGGATACCTCGCAGGTCACGATGATGGACGATATGTTCAATGGCGCCTACGCATTCAACAAGGATATCCGGTCGTGGGACACCTCGAAGGTCATGTTTATGCGGGGCATGTTCAATGACGCCCGTGCGTTCAACCAGGACATAACCGGCTGGAGCACCGCGTCGCTAACCAGTTCAGGCCCAGGCGCCATGTTCACCGGCGCGATCGCGTGGCTCGACCGCTTCCACCGCATCGACGGAACCACCTCAACTGACGGGCCGCCTAGCGCATGGGCGGGGGAAGCGTGCACTGCCTCCACAGATTTAAGCGCAACGGGCGCCGACGGCAGCTTTTACTGCATCAACGGTGGCGATATTGGGGGGACCACGGGCGCGGGGTCGTGCACGTGCACAGCATGTGACGCAGGATACGAAGGTGACAGCTGCGAGACTGCGATTGCCTGTACTGCGTCAACGATCTCGAGCAAGCAGGGGAGCGACGGAACTTTCTACTGCATCAACGGTGGCGTTGTTGGTGGAACCGCCTACGAGTGCAAGTGTTTATCATGTAACGCTGGATACGGAGGTGACAGCTGCGAGACTGCGGATCTGTGCGCGGCGGATGAGCGCGTGGATGATTGTAACGCATGCGTCGCGTGTCCAGCGGGAACGACAAACGCTGCCGGCGACGACGCGTCCGGTGCCGAAACTACGTGCGACGACGTCATCTGCGGCGTCAACGAGTACGTCTCTGGAAACACGTGCACGGCGTGCCCGGCCGGGACGACCAACGCAAACGGAGATAATGCTTCCGGAGGTGCTACGTCGTGTGACAAGACGCTGTGCGCGGCTGATGAACAAGTCGTGTCACATGCGTGCGCCGCGTGTGATGGGAACTCCAATTTGGCGGGAGATGACGCCTCCGGGGACAACACGGTTTGTGACGGCGAATTGTGCGCGTCGAATCAACGTGTGGAAAGTAACGAATGCGTCGCATGCGCTCCAGGAACGACCAATGACGCGGGAAACGATGCTCTCGGTGCCAACACCGCTTGTGACGTGACGTACTGCGCTGAAAACCAGCATGTGAAGGCTAACGAGTGCGTGTCGTGTCCATCGGGAACGACGAACAACGCCGGCGACGACGCTTCTGGAGCAAATACCGCGTGTTCTTCCACGGCGTGCGACGTCAACGAGTACGCCTACGGAAACGTATGCACCGCGTGTGCGGGCGGGTCGACCAATCCTGATGGCGGTGACGACGCTTCGAGAGGCGACACGACGTGCGCGTGCGCCGCGAACGAGCGAGTCGTGTCTAACGCGTGTGTGGCTTGCTCGGCGACCGAGACCAACGCCGCGGGAAATCCTGTACCTGGGCCAGACTCAATATGCACCGTAGTGCCAAACCCTCCTCCGCCCCCTTCACTGTCCCCGCCGCCGCCGCTCCCGCCGCCGCTGCCGCCGCCGCTGCCGCTCGTCGCCCAACCGCCGCCACCGTCTTCGGTTGCGGGGCTCGTCGCCAACGCCGAGGCAAAGACTGCCGAGGCGGAACTTGCTCGAGACGCACTTCTCGCTGGCATCGGTGACGAAAAGACGAAAGCAAAGGCAAAACTGTTGGCCGACGCCGCAATCGCCGGCGTGAAGGTGAATAAAGTGGCGATGGCTCTGACGGCGGAGACCGAAGACGCAGCGTGTACGCAGGCGTTTTCCAAGATGCAACTGGATGCGAGCCTCGGCGCTTGCGACGTGGACGTGGTTGTCAGCTCGAGCAGAAGGCGGCGACTGGTCGCGGATACGGCGTATGATGTCACCGTGCTCGTGAGCCCCGTGACGGTGAACGCGACGGTGCTCGCCGCGGCGCTGGGCAACCTCGCCGCGGAAGGTGTCACCGCGACGTCCACGGAAACCGACCCAACAGAAGAGCTGCGTGCTATTCCCGGAATAGACACTTCGAGCGTTGATAGTTTAGCAGCGGACGCCGCGGTTGCGGCGGAGGCGACGTCCGCGGCGCGGGTAGCGGAAAAAACATGGGTGCCGCCGCCGCCGTCGCCGTTGCCCCCGGTCTCGCCACCGCCATCGCCGCCCCCGTCGCCACCGCCGATTCTTATTAGAGAGGATGATACGGCCTCCGCGAGTGATCTGTTAAGAGGCGTACGCGCGACAACGACGTTTTTGTGCGTGATGCTCTCTGTGCTGTTGTAACTTATCAAGCATAACTTTTGGACAGCGTCCAGCTTGCTTTTCCAGCGCGACCCGTCTTGTTGACTCGTTTTCGTTCCGGAAGCTCGCGATTACGATGAGTTGGGTCAGTCATCGCACACTGTTCGCGGCGCGTACGGCGTGACCCACGATGGCGGTGCGAGACGCGGTGGCGGCGTCCGCGCGCCCTCCAGATGGGGGGTTGGCCACGGTGGGTGGGACGTTTCCGGACGACCCCCCACGTCCGACTCCGCTTCGCGTCCCCGAGACCGCACCCGAGTGGTCGCCCTCGGAGTTGGAGACGTACCTGCACGTCGTGGCCATGGAGCGACACACCGCGCAAGCGGTGCGGAGACACGATCTCCTGGAGAAGCTCCATACGCACTGCGACGGCGTGGGTAACCCCAACCCTTTGCTGTTGCTCGGGCCACCCGGCAGCGGCAAGTCCACCGCGTTGGCGCAGCTTATGCGGGAGATTGAATCCGGTCCCGCGATGCGACCGAGACTCCGCGGCGGTGTGCGTTCCGGAGCGGGTGACCGGGCAGGGGCGGACACCTCGGGCACCTCTGTTGACATCACAGCCGTGGATTTCGGAGCCCCGGGTGCGAATCCCGAGCCCTTCGTGCTCGCGCACACGTTCGGCGTGCTCGGCCATGCCGACGATTTACGACGCGTGTTGCTTCGCATGTGTTTCGAGCTCAAGGAACGGTTCAACGTCTACGTGGACGCGCCGTCGCGGCTGGAAGACGCGGGCAGCGCGTTCCCTCGGTTCCTAGCGCACGCGTCTCTTTTCGGGAAAATCGTAGTCATCATAGACGGCCTGGACAAAGCGGAGTTGCACGAGTTAAGACCCGAGGACTGGCTCCCGAGCGCGTTGCCCCTCGCCGCGCGCGTGGTGGTGGCGTCCTCGGGGTGCCGCGCGGTGACCGCGACGCGCGATTTCATAGGGAAGCAGATGGAGGTGGTGCACGTGTTACCCCTTACGGAAACCGAGCGCTGCGAGGTGATCGATTTGAGGCTGAAGGCCATCGCGGGCGGGCGGGTTCCCGCGTCAGCCTCACTGCAAACGTTGACGCAAAGCGAAGACGCCGGGTCGCCTTTGTTTTTAGCGCTGGCGTGCGGCGAAATGAACGCGCGTATGCGCATTCAGTCACAACAGAGGGAGATTTCAGGAAACGGCGATGGCGAGACGTACGCCGCGTCGTTGCAGCAGGCGAGTGTTTTTCCCGAAACGATAGCTGGTCTGCTCGGTTCCGTGTTCAATCGGTGGGAAAAACGGTTCGGCACCACGCTCGTCGCGGAAGCCACCACGCTGATCGCATGTTCCAAAACCGGCCTCGCGCCTGACGAGGTTTTTTATATGTTGACGCAAACGCCGGCACTGGTGAACCTGCCTGTCACGGAGTGGGAGGCGCTTCAAAACGAGCTGGAAACGCACGTGTGGCCCACGGAGCGTTTGCCGGGTGTTCCCGCCTTGGCGTTTTTCCACCACACCGTGAAACATGCGGTGTTGCGCCGGTTCGCGGACGCCGCCGCGACGCGAAGACAGAAGCACCTGCGCGTCGCGTGCTTTTTCGCGCGCCGCGACGTCGACCCGTCGCACCGAAGCGTCGCGGAGGTGCTGTGGGGCACACGGGAGGGCAAGGACTGGCACGCACTGCGCGCGCTACTCACCGACCCGCACGTACACGCGCTGATGTGGAACCAGGACACGCAGGTTGACCTCGCGACGCACTGGTAAGTATTTCCCAATCACCACGTTCCGCCTCTGCGATTGCCCATACTCGTACCAGAAGGGACTATTACCCTGACTGTTTACTCATACACATTACGAGAGACTGACACTTTCGTGTTAATCGTATCAGGGACGCGCTGTTGCGGGGCGAGCAGCGCGCGGCGACCGCTCTCCACCAAAAACTCGCGCCCGGGCCGAACGGCGATTTGGTCCCTACCAAACCCCGTCCTCCGCGGCGACGCCTGGACCTCGTGAAGGAGTTCGTGTCTGTTGCGGACGTCACCGAAGTCACCGCGGATGGCATCCTGACCCCCGACGTCACGAAAGAGCTGCTGGCTGATTTCCTCGCCTGGGCCGGGTTTCAAAGCGAAGCGTGCTTCGTGTTGCGGTTGTTGTCCCATGAGAAAGGCGACGAAGCCGACGTCGCGGCGGTGAGCATCAATTACAAACTCGGGCGTGCGCTCGGGAGACAAGGCCTGCGTCTGGAGTGTGAGAAGACGCTCCGGAAAGCCCTGGAAGCGGAGCAGGCGCTGGTGGGCGCGGAAACCCCGATGGTCGCGGAAATCGTCACCGAGCTGTGCAAGGTGAAGATGGAAAGCGGCGACGCCGAGCAGGCGGGGCAACTCGCGGCGCACGCCGTGAGCGTATGGGAAGCTGCGGAGGCGGCGGGTTACGAGGAAGCGGACGTCGCGACGATGGTCCAGGCCCTGACGCGCCTAGCCGAGGCGTGCGAAGTTTTGGACCGGCCACAAGCGGCGGAGGCGGCGTACGAGCGCGCGCTTGAGCGCCTGGAGCACATGCTGGGCCCGGACCACCCGGAAGTCGCCGAGCACTTGGGGAAGATGGGGGGCGCGTACGCGGCGCACGGGGAGTGGGAGAAGGCTGAGTTCTGCTATTGCCGCGCCCTAGCCTTCGCGCACGCATTCACAGGCCCGATGTCGCTGCACATCTCGCACTTCTACAACGTCCTGGCGGAACTTCACCGCGCGCGCGGGGACGTGGGCCAGGCGCAGGCGCTTTACCAACGCGCGGCGCAGGTGATCGAGGGCGTGCTCGGTGTGAACCACCCCGCGGTGGCGACGTATTTGAGCGCCCTGGCAGAGACGCTACGAGCGCAAGGTCGTCTTGAGGACTCTTTGCCTTTGTTAGTCCGCGCGCTCGCGATCGACGAAAGCGCGCGGGGCGTCGCGCACGCCATCGTGGCGGTTCGGTTGCACAACCTCGCGGCGCTTTTCCAGGACATGGACCGGCTGGAAGACGCTGAGCCGCTTTACCAAAGAGCGCTCGCGATCGACATCGCGCTTCTGGGCCCGGAGCACCAGAACGTCGCCACGTACCTGAACAGCCTGGGCGATTTGTACAAAAAGCGGCAGATGTGGGACAAAGCCGTGGAGCACTACACGCGGGCCATCGCGATTGACGAGCGCGCGCTCGGGCCGAAACACCCGAACGTCGCGATTTACTTAAACAACCTGGCGGGGTTACACAAACAACGCGGACAGTTGACCGCGGCGGAGCCGCTTTACCTAAGGGCGCTGGCGATACACGAAACGAAAGCGCTCGGCGGTGGCGATCACGGCGATGACCTCGCGATCTACCACAACAACATCGCGCTGCTGTACAAGGCGCAGGGTAAGCTTGTGGAAGCGGAGGCGTATTACAAACGCGCCATCGCCGTCGGGGAGAAAAGTCTAGGCGCGACGCACCCAAAGGTCGCGACGCGGCTTTCTAACCTGGGGGCTTTGCTGGTGGACGGTGAGGATTTCGAGGGCGCGGCAATCGCGTTTCAACGCGCGCTCGCGATTCGCACCGAAAGCCTGGGGGATGCGCACGAGGATACGAAAAGTACCAAGGAGTGGATCGCGCACGTCGTGGCGAAAAGAGGGGGGGACGTCGAGACGTCGCCGCGCGGGAAAATGGCGCTGAACGACGTCCCGGCGGCGTCGCCGAACCAAGTTGCGTCAAAACCGATTGCGGAACATACACAGTCCCCTGACGTGGCGCAGGAAATGGAATCGCCGCGTGTCGCGCCTCCCAGGTTCGACAAAATGACGCCCGTGTCCGCACCGTCTTCGTCGCGAGCGGTGTCACCGTCTACGGCTGCGCCGTCCGCGTCGCCTTCCGCGTCACCCTCCGCAAGCACGGCGTCTCGCAATGGCACCACCTTTCGCACCACGGAAAGCATGTCGAGCCAAGTGCACACCAGCAGCGAAGCCGTGGATGCGGCGATGACCTCTGTTGATGCTATTGTCAACAAATACGGCCCACCCGTTCCCGAGCCGGACCCGCGGCATCGGTCGCCGTTTCAACCGCGAACGGAAACGCCGCCGCCCGCGATTTTCGAAACAGGCGCCTCGCACGCGGCGACCCCGCGCCGCGGAACAGGGCAAGGCTGGAAAACGGCGCTTGGGGAGGAGGCGGTTGGGGCGGATACAACAAGACATGGTTCAGGAGGAGAGGCAAGTGGACCTGTGCACAGTTCAGGAGGACGCGACGTGGACGACTGGGACGAGGAAGTTTCGTCCGCGCCCGGGTTTGCGGAGCTCGCGCTTGACGCTTTTCTCTCCGCGCACGTCGAGTACCTGGGCGGCCGGCAGTACCGGTGCGTGTTGGACGGCAAGGTGTTGTCCAAGTTCTCAATCATGCGCGTGCACGTGGCGCGGAAGTTCCCAGGGCTGGTGCACCAGTGGGGCTTGGACCGGTTGGGGGGGGGGGGGTGAATATTCCGGGGACGCCGATGGAGAAAGAGACGTCGGGGGCGGCGAATCCGCAGCACCCGCTCTCGCCGCCGTCTACGCCGGGTGCCGCTTTGGGTTCCGGGTCACCAGGTTTCGGGTTGGGGTACGACGACCACAACGAACCGCCGATCGCAGGTGCGTTCGCGCTGCAGCAGAGTGACCACGCCTCCGCGATGAAGAGAGTCGAGGAGCTGGAAGATGAACTAGCGCGGTTGCGTTTGGCGGCGGCGGCGGGTGGTACGAACCGGTTGGGGTCGCCAACCGCGACGCCGGCACGACGCGAACCGAAAGGAGTTTCGGTTCCAATCGCGACGCCCGTGTTTCTCAGCGACCGCCGCGCCGTGCCCCCCACGAACACCCCGCTCTACCCGTACGGGCGGCAACAGTACGGAGAGTACCCCGACCGTTCGGGTGGCACGGGTCAACACGCGGACGCCGGGTACCGCGGGGACCATGGCTACCCAAACCCGGCCGGACCCGACCCCTTACGAGGTTTCGAAACCGAATCCGCCCCCGCGACGCAGTTCGAAAAAGAGCGCGCGTATCGGTTACGGGACGAAAGGGAATTCTCCATGGAACAAGAAGTTCCGGACTCCTTCCAAGAAGGCGTACCGGGTGATGCACATCAAGCCCATATCAAGCCCGGGGACGCGTTTTCGGACATGCTCGCGTCCGAGCGAGGCCCGAACCCGTTCCGCGGCGGACAAACGACGGCGCGCTTGGACTCTTTGGCGCTGTCGCCGAAGGGCGCGGCGTCGCGCGGGTCGGAACGCGTTCGAGACCCGCACCGCACTTCTGCGCAAACCGAGCGCCTGCCTGGCCAGTTCGACTACGCCTTTTCCAAGCAAGCAAACGGGACGAAGGACCTTGGCGCGATATTGGGAGTGGGCGAAACGGAATTCGCCGCCGACGCGGTCGGCGCGTTTTGCGCCGCGCGGTCGCGGCGGGTTTCACGGCGAAAGTTCGTGTGCGAAATCGACGGCAAGGCGTTCAGCACCATGAACCTGATGCGGGTACACTTCGATTTGCACTACGCACACGACGCGGAGGTCTGGTGGAACACTCTAAGGGAGGTAAGGGGGTAGGTTTTGACGGTAATATATAGTAAATTAGTCTAATGGTACACGTCCACCCCGACGTCTCATCAAAATTATAAATTCTTTCATCGTCCGGTCGAAATATCGGACGTAGGGAAGACGGAGCGTCGAAAAAGCCCGCCGTGCCCCACAACGACCCTCGCGGATGGCGGAATGTCCGCACCGCCGAGTGCGAAAACGACCCTCCCGCCAACACTCGTGCCGCGACTCCTCCGCATCCGTCCGACGCGCGAGAAGTGGGTTCGAGCACCCACGGCGTTCCGTCAAAACCAACAGTGGCAGATCTCGCGCGGATCCGAGGAGAACGACATCGAGCAACGAGAGACGCGATACGCGACGCGATAGGGTTGGGAGGTTGTGTGAAGGAGCTACCGCCTGCAGAAGCCGCGAGGCAGGGATGCTTAAGCACGCTTAAGAGCTTACATCGGCGTGTTCGTGTGACGTTTGACGAAGGCTTATGCTTAGCCGCGGCGAAGGGTGGACAGCTCCAAGTTCTGAAGTGGTTGCTCGAGAACGACTGTCCGTGGGACGAGAGGGCGTGCAGTGGGGCGGCTCAATTCGGGCACCTCGGGGTGCTGAAATGGTCGGACGCGAATGGCTGTCCGTGGGACGAGAAAACGTGCACTGGGGCGGCTCAATTCGGGCACCTCGAGGTGCTGAGGTGGGCGCACGATAACGGCTGTCCGTGGGACGAGGGTACCTGCGCGGTTGCGGCGAGGGGCAGGCACGTCGAGGTGCTGCAGTGGGCGCGCGCGAACGGCTGTCCGTGGGAAAAAAGGACCCGTGTGTGTGCGGCTCAGGGCGGGCACGTTGAGATACTGCAGTGGGCGCGCGCAAACGGATGCCCATGAGACGCGGGGACGATAAATATGATGATACACAGGTTTACTTTTCCCTAAAATGTAATACCACCCCTAGTACGGTGCAGCGATACCAACTCGACGTGTATTAGAACGTCCGCATCCTTCGGCGCCGGAAGTCCGAACACTCTTCGTTAAAAACAAAGCTCTGCAGGTACGACAAATCCCACCTTTTCGCCAACAATAAATTAGTCTAATGGTACCGTATACCCAAACCCACCCGACGTCCGGCTACTCCGCCGCGAGTTTCATCTTCGCCGTGCGCCGGATTTGGTCCCAGCTTATGGATTCGACGTGCCCGTCCACCACCACGTCGTCGAGGGCTAAGCAGATCATCCCGAAGTGCTCGAACACGTGAGGTTCGTCGAACCGTTTCTTGGTCATCGCCGCGATCGCGGTTGCCAGGGTCTGCAGAACCTCGGCCACTGCAGTTTGTGTTTGTTGTGTATGGGACGGAGCGCGTTAGATGGGAAGGCCAGAGGTGCAGCAATGGAGGTTGTTTTCTTGGATGGGCCGAACCCCCGGCGCGCGGGGACGGAATCAAAAGAGGCGGGTGAACGGGCGGGGGCGGGAGGTGTGACGCACGCGCGAGTTCGTCGTACTGCCCGGACCCCACGGCGTAGAACCGAATGTCCCCCACACCGCACCACACCATGCAGTCCTCGCCTTGGTGCGACACCCCACAAACCTCTTCCACGCGCGCGAAATCATTCCCCGAAAGGGTCGACGCGCCTCCGTGCCCGAGAGACCCTGACGACGCTTCGTGCAAACGCCGCCGCCATTGCATCTGAGTCGTCTCCGGCAAACGCTCGTAGAACCGCTCCACGATGACGTGGCCGGACGCGGACGCCACCGTGACGCACAGCACGCGGCCGGACATCACGGCGCGCGCGTTCGATGTGAAGAGGAGCGCGCCAAAATTTAGTGCCAAAAGCCACGAAACCAGCCAAGTGTCAACGGGTTGGCTGTGGGTCATCAGCGGTCCTTCCACTCCGCCTTGCGCGTGGAACGACCGGCACGATGTCGTCACACGGAGGCGACCTGTCTGGTGGACGGCACGGCGGGGGGAGGCAGGATGTTGGCCGCGGGGGACGCGGCGGGCGGGGATTTCCTGGGCGCGGCGATTTCGGTGGCCGGAACGGCGGTCGAGGCCGAGGAAGAGGGGTTCGTCCCGAACCCACGCCTCTTTGGGACGCCTCGGTGAAGTGGCACTTCGACGAACCGGGTGACAAGCCCGAGGAAGGTATGGACGAGATTAAACAGAAAGGAATGAACAAACGTCGCGCGCGTGAGTACCACATCGCAGGTCGCGAAGGCCATCGCGCCCCATCCGCGGAAACCGCCGCCGCGCGCGCCGCCCTTGAGCTTCGCCGATTTAAGATGGTCAAGCGCTTACGACACTTGCTGGCGCTGAAGTGCGGCGAGCTCGGTTTGAGCGGCGTGCCGCTTTTGGTGTTCGAGCGATGGCTGGCGCGTGCGATGCTTGACGGGCCAAGCGCGGTGCCCACGCCGATGCTCCCCACAGTGGACGCTGGGGGCGGTTTGGGAAAAGACTTAAAGCGCGCGGGCGTGGAGGACCTCGCGGTTGCGGCCGCCGCCGCTACAGAGCTCGCCGCTGCGTCCAAAGAGCTAGGGAAGAAGCTCACTGCTGTGGCTTCTGCTGGGGACAGCGACGAGGAGGAGGATGACAAGGAGACGGCGAAAACACAGGCTGAAACAGACGCAGCCGCGACCGTCGTGGCGGATGACGCCGGGCCGTTACTAGCGCTCAAGCTGAACGACGGCAAGCCATACATGACCATCAGTAAAGCGCACGCGGGGAAGCTCCGGGCGCTGTACTGCAGGCACTCCCTTGGGGGTGCGCCGTTGCCTCCGGATGGCACGCCAGAAAACAAAGCCTTCCTCGCATCCATGTTCGCACTGCTCGCCAGGTACGAAGCCATGGCCGGCGCCGGGTACCAAGCCGCGCTTGGCGAAACCGCGTTTGATGTTTTGAAACTGAAATTGGGCGTGGGGTGCGAAGGTGCGGCCTTTCCCAACCCGAATCCAGGCACACTGTTTTATCTCTCAGCTGGTGACTGTTGTCCATACATCGCGATACTCGTCCTGCGAAGGGACGGTTATTACCTCTGCCCATACTCGTACCACAAGGGACGGTTATTACCCCTGACTGTTTACTCATACCAATCCCGGATATACACGTCACGACCGACTGACACTTTCTTTTATTTACCGTAAGCGTTCGCGTCCCCCCTAAATTGCCGGTACGGCCGGTTCTGTTCAGCGTTCCCTGACGTGGACACGCCCTTCGGCAGCTTGGGGAGCTTCTTTACGTTCAAACCAACCCGGGGGTCGTTCGAAATGAACCCGCCGTTCGTTCCCGAAACGCTGTTGGCGGCGGCGCAACATGCAGAACGCTTGTTGGACGCCGCGCAAGAGGTCGACGATAAGCTCTCCTTCGTCGTGGTCGTGCCTGTGTGGAAAGACACCCAAATGTGGGACTTCCTGGAGAACAGCAAGCACAAGCAAGGCGACACCATGGTGGTAAAAGCCACGGAGCACGGCTTTTGCGACGGCGCGCAGCACTGCCGCCCGCCCAACGAGCGCCACCGCGTTTCCTCATACGACACCGGGGTTTTCTTTCTGCAAACCACAAAAGGCGCGGCGCGGTGGCGGGTTACGGACGAGATCCGGGAGGAGCTGAGGGTCGCGATGAAAGACGCGGTCGGGTCCGCGAAAACAGTCAAGGACCTGGAGAAGCGGTACCGGGGGAAGCCGGAGCAGAAGGGGAAGCCGGAGCACGGGGGGAAGCCGAGGGAGGCTGTTGCAAACGAAGAAAAAAAGGCGGAGAAACCGAAAATGCGAATCGAGAGAATCGAGCGCCGCGACGACGCGCTTAGCGCGGGGGACGAAGGGAACGGCGACAACGCCGGTGACGAGGGTGGGGAGAAGAAGAAACGACGCCGCAGACGGAAAAAGGAAGATGAATAAGTTGTTGATAGTGGCTGATTGTTTGTAAAAAGAATCTCCATTGTGCTACTTTTCAAATCGCCACGAAACTTGTTGCGACTATTCGGGTACGCCGTTCGCCACCGCCCACTCCAATACGTGCCCTCTCGCAACACCGCGCGTTTTCCGGTGCCACGGGCAGCCGTTCGCGCACAACCACTTCAGTACTTCGAGGTGCCCGCCCTTCGCCGCTCAGTAGCATGTGTCTGCGCCCCACGGGCAGCCGTTCGCGAGCGCCCACTGCAGCACCTCGAGGTGCCCGCCCTCCGCCGCAAGCGCGCACGCCCCTCCCTCCCACGGGCAGCCGTTCGCACGCGCCCACTGCAGCACCTCAAGGTGCCCGCCCTTCGCCGCCCCCCAGCACGTCAACTCGCCCCACCTGCAGCCGTTCGCGCGAGCCCACTGTAGCACCTGGAGGTGCCCGCCCCTTGCCGCCCTCGAGCACGTCCTCTCGTCCCACGGGCAGCCTTTTGCGCGCGCCCACTGCAGCACCTCGAGGTGCCCGTACCTCGCCGCATACGCGCACGTCTGTGAGTCCCACGGCCAACCATCCGCGCGCAACATTTTCAACTTCTCGAGGTGTCCAACCCTCGCCGCTGCCTCACAAAGGCGTTCTCGACGCGACAGGCGACCTTGCCGTTGCCGGCGCTTCAACGCGCTTAAACATCCGAGCTCCACGGCTTCATATTCACTAAGCTCTTTAAGCCGAAGCCCCGTCGCCGCCACCGCGTCGCGCATCGCACGGCTCACCGCTGGCAGCCGTGCGAGATTGGCGGGGTCGTCGAAGTACTCAGATCTAAGAATGTGCGCGACGACGAGGTGGTCGGGGAGGCGGGGGATGAGTTCTTGCGCTTCGGCATAGCTCGCGGGAGTAGTGACGGTCACGATCTCGCCGTCCGCGTCAGTCATGGCGGTATGCGCTGCGTCCGAGGACGTGTGGACCGGGTGTCGTGTGCGCGTCGTTGTGCGTCGAGGCTTCCGAGAAAAGCGTTTCCTCGCCAAAAGAATCAGCAAAAGAAACGCTTTCCTCGGAAGCCCCGAAAACACGTTTACTCTGAAATCACACTCGCCTGCGCAACGATGCAACATGCCGACCTCCTACCCCAACACTCGCGCGTTTAGTAATATCGCGCGTCAGCGCGACGCTGGTGACGCCTTCGCGGCTCTGCCCGTCCACATCCTCATCACGCACGTCCTAAGTTCGGGCAATCTGCCCTATCCCTCAGATCTCGCACGGCTCCGAGCGGTGAGTCGTGAGATGCGCGATGCGGTGGCGGCGACGGGGCATGAGGTGTACGAACTTGAAGCTGAGAATGCCATACATTTCGGAAACTTAGGCGCGCTGCAACCCATGCATCAGCGAGGTGACCTGGATGACGACTTCAATAGCTTGTGCACGTGGGCGGCGGAGGAGGGACAACTCGAAATACTGAAGTGGTTGCGCGAAAATGGCGCGCCGTGGAACGAGTACACATGCGCGTGGGCGGCGCATGACGGTGACCTCGAGATGCTGCAGTGGGCGCGCGCGAACGGCTGCCCGTTGAGCGTGCATACATGCGCTTACGCGGTGTGGGGTGGGCACCTCGAGGTGCTGCAGTGGGCGCGCGCGAACGGCTGCCCGTGGGACTATCGAACGCGCGCGAACGCGGCGGCGAACGGGCACACCGAGTTGTTATCTTGGGCTCGCGCGAACGGCGCACCCGAAGCCTGAAAAGAAGACACTGTCGAAGGAAGGAACTGCGAAAAGAAATCACGAGTGGTCCTTCTATCAATTTCACGCACCTCGCGGCTCGTTCGTGCAGTGTCCGCTGTGCGCGCATCGCGCACACCCGCTTTCGCCGAGACATTCCGCATCACCCGTACACGCCGGCCCGAGAACCCCAGGGCAGCACTTCAACACGTCGCCGCACGCGTCCGGAGACGGAGACGGATGGCCGCCACACCCTGTTTGTTCCGGTGACAGAATCGTCACCTCCGCGCAGGCGTGTTTCTCCGCGCAGCTGTTATCGTAGTGGCTGTCCCTGACCCCCGTGCAGGGACAGTCAATTTGGGCGTTTGGCCCAACAGGGTCGTCTTTCGTACCCTTGCCTTGCGTGTAGCACGTCACCACCTGCACGAGCTCGCACTTCGAGGTGCACCCGAGCGCCACTTTTTTGGGTCCGCCGAACATGGCCTGCAACTCAGCCAGGGCGAGTTTTGACCCGGCTGCGGCGACCAGCCCAGCAGGCGTCCCTTCGCGTCGCGCCAAATCGAAAGTCGCGGCGTAGTAAGATGCTTGGTCGAATCCGGGAACGCTCCCTGAAGTGTCCGCCCAGGAAGCGCACGTCCCGTGCTTCGGCCACTCGTGCGCGCCCAAGCCGCCGGAGTACCACGCGGGGGCGAGCTTTTCGTTCTCCGGGCCTTGTGGAAGAAGCGCCGGGTCGTACCGCCAAGAAGAGCTCCCTTCCGCCCCAACGAGCCAACTCGGCTCGGCGCAGTTCTGAGGCCAGAAACAAGACGCGGCGGCACCGAGCTCGTTTGCATTTGCAGGCTCCACCGCGGCGCGTCTCGGGGCCGCGTTTTTACCTTCGCTCGTCGCGCCGCGCGCCCCGCCCAAATCCGCGGGTTTCAAAAAAGACGGCCACAACCCGTGCAGCGTGAGCGTCGCCGTCATGGCATCCAGCGCGCACTCTTTCTTGGCGCACGTCCTTTTCCCTCCCGACCCGCAGAAACCGGGGGTCCAGCTCCGCGCGAGTTCCCACAAATCAAACGGCGTTCCGTTCGCAATCGGGTCGTCGCACCCGCCGTGCGTTTCCGCGCCGGCGTCGGGGCACTCGGGGTCGAGGTTCGGGTCGGTTGGAGCATCGAATCGGAGTGCCTTCAACAGCATCCCCACGGACGAGTCCGAATCGAGTCGCACGGCGCTACCGGGGTTCGAGTCGACCCGAGCATCAGGTCGCAGTGTCTCCACCGGCGTCCCCACGGATGAGCCCGAATCTGGTCGCACGGCGCTACCGGGGTCCGAGTCGACCCGAGCACCAGGTCGCAGTGTCTCCACCGGCGTCCCCACGGATGAGCCCGAATCAGGTCGCACGGCGCTACCGGGGTTCGCGTCGACAGTAGCATCGGGTCGCTGTGTCTCGGCGTTCGGGTCGACCGTAGCACCGGGTCGGAGTGTCTCCAGCAGCGTCCCCGCGGATGACTCCGAATCGAGTCGCACGGCGCTCGCGGCGGTCTGGAGACGTGATTTGTGTTTAGGAAGGAAGGGAAACGGCGTGGGGACGTGGGAAGGGGAGGCATACGGGGTGGAGGTCAGTCGCGCAGATCTCGGCGGGTGACGCGGACGTCGCGGTTCGAAAAAGAACAAAACCGCGTGGCATCGCGGCGAGGCGGACGCGGCGACGGGTCGAGGAGACGGAAAAGCGCGACGCACCGCGAGCATCGCGAGCATCGCGAGCGTTGGGAGGCGCGTCAGACGGCGTGGTTTCGCCATGGCGTGCGGTGCGCGGGGAGTTGTGGGCAAGGGGAGGGGGAGACGAGGACTTTGAAAAAAGTGGATCTGCTTTCGCGCGAAAAACTTGGAATCGCCAAAGAAAACCCGCGTGTGGTTGTGATACGCCAGCAAGCCCGTCCATTGACCTCCGGGCGCGCGTGTCCTCCCAGCCGCGGAGCCCTGTTGTTTGGGTTCTATCGGCGACTCGAAAACGCCCCGACATGGCTTCCACAAGCGCAGGCGTGGTGTGTCCCGGCGAGCCCCTGAGGTTCGCCGAGGAGTTCCGCTCTGGCGCGGGGACGTACGTCCGGGATCAGCACGTCGTGGCGGCGGTGGTGGGCACCGCGAGGGTGGTCCCGGCTGCTGCGGATTCTGGGGACCGCCGACCTGTGGTGGAGGTGGTGCGCCACACCGAGGGCGATTCGGGGTACGACCTAACCTCCACGCGCGCGCGCGCCGGGGGCAGCTTGATTCCATGCGTGGGGGATGAAGTCTTCGCACGAGTCACGCGTGTCAATCCAAGGCTGTGCAACGCCGAGATTGTAACCGTCAACGGCGCCGCCACCACGGACGCCTTTTCCGGGGTGATTCGCACGCAAGACGTGCGTGTCACCGAGACAGACAAGATAGACATGTACGACTGCTTCGTTCCCGGGGACGTGGTCCGGGCCAAGATATTGTCCCTGGGGGACACGCGGAGTTACTACCTCACCACGGCGGCGAACGAGTACGGCGTGGTTAGGGCCAAGTCGCCGTTCACGGGAGAACAAATGGTCGCCGCGTCGTGGGAGGAAATGGAGTGCCCGAGCACGAAACAGCGGTGTAAGCGGAAAGTAGCCAAGGTGGTGTAGACGGGGGTCTCGATGCGTGCGCTTTGTGTACTAACTATAGTCAAACATTCATTTCAGACGTCGACGCCTTTCGATTGGAATCTGGGGACATTTTTTTTTCGGGACGTCCCCAGTTAGTTTTCGTTTCGGTTTCGGGTCATCCCCAAAACTGACCTGTCTCCGCCACACGCATCGGCGTCCCCCGGTGTTTCCCTCGGGTCGGTAATGTCGGTTTCGGTGCTTTCCGTCTCGTCTCGAATCGCGTGCGTGTCTCTCGCGTCGTCGTCGTCGTCGCGCGGCGTAGGCGCGGTTCCTCGCACCAGGGCAAGGGTCGACGGCACCTCCCGGTTTCGTGGCCACGCCACAGTCGAGACAATCGCGTCGTCATCCCGCGCTGGCGCTTCAGGGCGAACTTCTTTGGTCGCCGAGCCGTTGACCTCACTCGGTTTCGCCCCCTTCGGGCAAGTCGCGTTTCCCGAAGAGGACGGCGCTGCGTTCGGCCCGGAGGACGCGCAGCTTGACTTGTCCCGAGGCACCCCGCGGTTCTACTTGATGCGCTTAAGGGATAAACACATGGAATTCGACACAATCACGTATCATGAACAGTGCACGCAGTGTTTGGGCGCGCTGGGAAGCGAGTCCTGGTACATGGCGGTTTCGCAGGCCACGCACGACGTCACGCAGTACCCTGTTGGGGAAAGCATTAAAGTTTTCGAAATCCCGCCAGGGGTCTTCGTCAAGATGCACGCCGGGACGTGGCACGCCGGGCCGCTGTGGGATTCCGCCGCGGGGCCAAACGCTATGGACTTTTACAACCTGGAACTGAGCGATACGAACCAGGTGGATCACAACTGCCACGAGTACGGAACTGGGGATGGGTTCGAAGTAGTAGGTAGTAGTGTGATGAAGTAGTAGCGTGATGCTGTGAGAGAAGTGAGTCCTTGTAACTAGATGTACTAGATGATATGGTAATAGAAAAAGTCGTACCGAGGTACTTAAATGTCTCTCGATTTCGGTTCAACGTCATTACGAACTCGTTCGTTGTGCACGGGCCACAAACTCGCTCGTCTCCATGACCCGTGACCCACAAACGTTTGGATTACTTGATCGTGACTTTGTTCATCTTGACCGGCGTGGCCGGGTTGTCGCTGCGGTCGGTTTTGCACTTGCCGATTTTGTTCACCACGTCCATCCCGGAAACCACCTTACCAAAAACGGGGTGCTTGGACGGGCCGCCGCCGTGCCAATCCAGGAAATCGTTGTGCACGGTGTTGACGAAGAACTGGGACCCTCCGCTGTTGGGCGAGCCGGTGTTGGCCATGGACAGGGTTCCGGGTAAGTTGCTGGTTTTGTCAATCAGCTCATCCGGGATGTTCCCGCCGCCGTCGCGCTTGATGGTTTCGCCGTTGCACAAAAACGACGTGCCTCCTTTCGGCCCCCCCGTCCCGGACCGCGTGCTCTTCGCGTCGACGGAGTTGGGGCACCCGAACTGGAGCATGAAGTTATCGATCACCCTGTGGAAATGAAGGCCGTCGTAGAAACCGGTGTTCGCCAGGTCCACGAAGTTCGAAGCCGTGATGGGTACCTTGTCCATGAACAGTTCCGCCTCGAAAACACCTTCGGAGGTGTCGAAAACAGCGATTGGGTTCGCGCTCGCGGCGGCTGCGATGCGCCGAACCCCAGAACTGCGGTGCACCGGACGCGCCACCAGGCGACTGCGGTTTGCGAACGCGGAGCGGTGCGAGGTCACGGGGCGAACCGCGCGGGCGATGGAGGCGAGCATGGTGGGTGTGTGTTCGGTGCGGGGGGTACTGATGGGTTAACCGAGATCGGGGCGTTTTACTTACGAGACGTCTCACACAGAAGAAAGGTCCCCGAAAAAGGGGACGAAAAATGATGCTTGCGTTGGGGCCTTGGGGGTGGGGCGACGGTGAAGCTTTAATATCGATGTTAGGGTATACACAATCGTGCGTCTGGTATTTACAAAGAAAAATGCTGCATCTGGACCAATACGGCATCATTGAGAATCTGAACAATCGCCGTGTAGCCCTCTTGAGCGGTTATGGACAGCGGCGTGCATCCGTTATCCGTCCCCTTGTTGACGTCCGCGCCTAACTCGATGAGCGTCCGCACTACCGCCTCTTGGCCCTGATGAGTGGCAATAAACAGCGCCATCACGCCGTCATCCCTTGCCTTGTTAATGTCCGCGCCAGCCTGGATCAGCGCCCGCACTACCGCCTCGAGACCGTTTTGAGCGGCGATGAACAGCGACGTCGCGCCAGTATCCCCTGCCTGGTTGACGTCCGCGCCCGCCTCGATCAGCGCCCGCACCAGCGTCTCGTGGCCGTTTTGAGCGGCGGTGTACAGCGGCGTCCTGCCGTCATCCGCGCCCAACTCGATCAGCGTCCGCACTACCGCCTCTTGGACCTTTTGAACGGCGATGTCCAGCGCCGTCCCGCCGTCATCCTCCGCCTTGTTGACGTCCGCGCCCGCCTCGATCAGCGCCGGTAGCACCGCCTCGTGGCCCTGATGAGTGGCGATGAGCAGCGGCGTCACGCCGGCATTACTTGCCTTGTTGACGTCCGCGCCCGCCTCACTCAGCACCCGTAGCACCGCCTCGTGCCTGTTTTGAGCTGCGATGCACAGCGGCGTCACGCCGACATTACTTGCAATGTTGACGTCCGCGCCCGCCTCAATCAGCACCCGTAGCACTATCGCCTCGTGCCCATTTTGAGCGGCCTTGTACAGCGGCGTCACGTCGTTATCCTTTGCCTTGTCGACGTCCGCGTCCGCCTCGATCAGCGCCAGCACTACCGTCTCGTGGCCCTTTTGGGCGACCATGGACAGCGGCGACACGCCGTTATCATCCGCCTTGTTGACGTCCGCACCCGCCTCGATCAGCGCCCGCACCATCGCCTGGTGGCCCTCTTGAGCGGCGATATGCAGCTCGTTCTCGTCACATGGGCAACCGTTCTTGCGCGCCCACAGTAGCACCTTCAGATGCCCGCCCTGCGCCGCTCCCAAGCATGTGCATATGTCCCACGGGCAGCCTTTCGCGCGTGCCCACTGCAGCACCTCGAGGTGCCCGCCCAAAGCCGCAGCCGAGCACGTGTCCCGGTCCCACGGCCAGCCGTCCGCGCGCAACGCCTGCAACTCTGCGAGCTGTCCGCTTCTCGCCGCTGCCTGACAAAGGCGTTCTTGACGCGACAGGCGACCTTGCCGTTGCATGCGCTGCACCGCGCTTACACATCCGAGCTCCACGGCACGCTTCTCATCAAGCTCCGCAAACCGCAGCCCCGTTTCTGCCACCGCGTCGCGCATCGCGCGGCTCACCGCTGGCAGCCGTGCGAGATCGGCGGGGTCGTCGAAACACTCAGATCTAAGAACGTGAGTGACGACGAGGTGGTTGGGGAGGCGGGCGAAAGCGTTAGCCGTGTTGGCCGCGTTATCATCGCGGCGCTCGCTCTTTTACTCACGCGCGCGAGCTTTCTTACCGCCCATCGCGTTGGAAGAGTGGATGGTTTTGTGTCCGCGTCGTGCGCGTCGTTGCTTTGTGCCTCGAGGCTTCCGAGAGTGTGCGTTTTCATGAAAATTCCGGGAAGTTCGCCCGTTGCACACTTTTTGATGGTGAGAATTCTCACCTTGGCTGCGTCCGCCGCTTCGGAGCGCACACGCATCCGTTTGCGCCTCGGACGCTTGGGGATCCTAGCACATGAGTGTAGCGTCCATGTCTGCGTATTTGGGCGCCGCTGGTCATGCGAAAGACCTCATGCATGTCGTCACGCGGCACGACCCCCTCGAAAACTGAGCGTTTTCGGTGGTTTTCGGAAAAATGAAGTTAGACTTCTTCGGTCCTCGTCAGCCGCGCGGGCTTAAAGTAGATGTTTCGCGCGCGATCGATTCAATCACTGTGCGCCGCACCGCGACTGCGATGAACGAACTCGCCGCTCGCGCGCAGTCGGCGAGCGTTCGCGCTTCGAGCGACGACGGCCAGAGGAACGATCCCCCGCCACCCGTTCCCCTTGCCGAGCAATCCGCCCTGAAAGCTCGCGACCTCGGTGGTGTGTTCGCCAATCCCGAATCGCCCACCCTCGATCGCAGGCCGGGTAGTGGGTTAACGCTGTCCAGTAACTCCCCTGATGCGTTCAAGGGACGGGAAATAAGAGTGGCGCACGCTGGGGGCGCTCGGTTCGACGACCGCACGACGATGAGGGAGGAGTTCCCAGCTCATCCCGTTGTTTCGCCGACAGCTGCGGTACGCAAACAGTACGCACCGTCGGATGTTAAGTTTGACGGGCGCAGCACGATGCACTCTGAGTACCCAGCGCATCCGGTGTCGCCCACTCCTGCGGTGGTTAGGAAGCCGTACCGCATGTACGAGGCGAAGTTTGAAGACAACACCACGAACAGGGATTCGTTCCCGGCGCATTCGCTGTCGCCGGCGCCGGCCGGCGCGCGCAAGCAGTACGTACCGTCTGATGTTAAGTTTGACGGGCGCACCACTTCTGGCGATTCCTACCCAGCGCATCCGGTGTCGCCCACTCCTGCGGTGGTTAGGAAGCCGTACCGCATGTACGAGGCGAAATTTGAAGACAACACCACGAACAGGAACTCGTTCCCGGCGCATTCGCTGTCGCCGGCGCCGGCCGGCGCGCGCAAGCAGTACGTGCCGTCTGATGTTAAGTTTGACGGGCGCACCACTTCGGGTGAGGATTTCAAAGGCCACGAAATCGAAACGCAGCGCCCTTCCGTAGGTCTGTGGGTGGAGAACGACCGAACCGAGGTGTTGATTCACGCCGGCGCCGCGCTTCCCGCGAGGGCGGCGCGCGTGTTTTCCACGACGGAGAAAAACCAAACCTCCGTCGCGTTTCGCGTGGTGCAAGGCTGGAGCCGCACCGCGAGCAAAAACAAAACGCTTTGCCTTTTCGAGATGGCCGGTTTGCAACCCGGTTTGGCGGGCGCGGCGACGATCAAAATCACGTTCGCAATAGACGAGCAAGGGGTGCTCACGGTGGAGGGACGGGACATGGAGACGGGCGCGACGCACGCGGAAAAAACGCAAACGCTGGACAAGTGACTCGCGAGATTTTCGTCGTAGCGATGATATAAAAACTTATACGTATTCAGGCGCGCCGTTCGCTTTTGCCCAGATAACCACATCATCGTACCCATTCGAATCCGCCAGCGCAATCTTCTCCTCGTCCCACGGGGAGCCGTTCGCGCGCGCCCACTGCAGCACCTCGAGGTGCCCGCCCTCCGCCGCCCTCGAACACGTCTCCTCGTCCCACGGGCAGCCGTTTGCGCGCGCCCACTGCAGCACCTCGAGGTGCCCTTTGTCCGCCGCATACACACACGTACCCTCGTTCCACGGGCACCTGTTCGCGCGCAACCACTGCAGCACCTCGAGGTGTCCGCCCTCCGCCGCATACGAGCACGTCCACTTATTTCACGGGCAGCCGTTCTCTCGCAACCACTGCAGCACCTCGAGGTGCCCGCCCAAAGCCGCCGCCGAGCACGTGTCCCGGTCCCACGGCCAGCTGTCCGCGCGCAACGCCTTCAACTCTTCGAGCTGTCCGCTCCTCGCCGCTGCCTGACAAAGGCGTTCTTGACGCGACAGGCGACCTTGCCGTTGCATGCGCTGCACCGCGCTTACACATCCGAGCTCCACGGCACGCTTCTCATCAAGCTCCGCAAACCGCAGCCCCGTTTCTGCCACCGCGTCGCGCATCGCGCGGCTCACCGCTGGGAGCCGTGCGAGATCGGCGGGGTCGTCGAAACACTCAGATCTGAGAACGTGCGTGAAGACGAGGTCGTTGAGAAGGCGGGCGAAAGCGTTAGCCGTGTTAGCCGCGTTAGCATCGCGGCGCTCGCGCTTTCTCTTGCGCGCGCGAGTTTCCACACCAAGCGTCGCGTCGGAAGACATCGCGGAGGGTGTCGTGCGCGCGTCGTTGTGCGTCGAGGCTTCCGAGAAAAGCGTACAAATACAAAACAAAAAGTCTACCTCCCTCCTCACAAAACGCCCCCGAACAACCTGGGCAGCAACGCGGTGGCGACGCCTATGGCGTAGTACGCCCACGTGGGAATCGACGCCTGTTGCGCCGCGGCGATTTCCTCGCCAACCTTCGTTAGCGCCTCTCTTTGCGTTTCCGAGTTCGGATCCAGGCCGTTTTGCTGGATCCGTAACGCCCTCGCGTACGTCGCCGCGAGGCCGTTCACTTGCTCCTGCACGGTTTCCTCCCTCCTGCGCAGTTTCAAAAACGAATTCAGCTCGGCGTTCGTCAGGTCAAGCTCGACACTAAGCGCGTTCTTCTCGCCTTCCAGGGTGAGACGCTGTTGCTCCAGGGAGGACAACAAGCCGGCGCGCGTTTTCTCCGTGGCTTTCAAGGCGTCGAGGGCTTCGGAATCGCTTTTGGCGGTCTTCGCCGCCAATTCCAGCGCGGCGGCCGCGCGTCGCGACGCTTTTTCAACTTCGTGTCGGTGTGTCTCGATCGTCGCCTCCAGGTTTTTCGCGTACTCGGCGCGAAGCTCGTGAACCGAACTTTCCGCGCCGTTCTTCGCCGCGACCGCCTGTTTGAGCGCCACCGCGTGCGTCGCGACCAGCGTTTCGATCTCCAGGCCGTGTCGCGCGGAAAGGTCACCCGTGGATTCGGAAAGCCTCACGTCGTACGCCTTGATTTCAGCCTCAAACGCCTCGCGCGCCCGTCTGGCTTCGTTTGAAAACGCGCTTTCCAGCTCGGCGCGCTCCGCGTCCGCGGCGAGAAGCGCGCCTTCCAGCGCCGCCGCCGCGTCCGCGCGAGTCGTTTCCAGGGTAGCGACGATCTCAGCCACAGCGTCAGCCTGGGACTCAGCGGACTCCTTTTCCATCGCCTCCAAGCGCGCCGTGAGCGCCGAAGTCTCAGCCAAAACACGCGCCTCAGCCGCGTCGCGCGCCGTTTGCAGCGCCGTTTCCGTTTCGGCGCGAGTCTTTTGCGTCGCTTCGTTCGCGGCGCGCCTGCCCTCCGCGAGCCGGGCGTCCGCTTCGCTGGCATCTGTGACGCGCGCCGCCTGAAGCACAGCATACTCACCGCGAAGCGCCTTGAGCGCAGCGGCCGTTTCGCCGCCCAAAACGACCGCGGCGTCAACCTCCGCGACCGCCTTTGCGCTCACGGCGGCGAGCGCGGTTTCGCGATCCGCGCGCGCCGCCGCGAGCGCCACCTCCGCTTGCGTTTTCAAAACCTCCACGCGCGCGTTGAGCTCGTCTTCTTTCAGTTGCAGCGAACGCGCGCCAGCAGCCATCGCTTCCGAAACCAGCGCCACCGCTTCCGCCTTCAGCGCGTCGACGGTAGCGGAGGCATCCCTCTCCAACTCCGCGACCCGTGACTCAAGCGCCCCGGTCGTTTCCAAAAGCAGAGTCTCCGCCGCCCGCGCCGCCGAAGCAAACGCCGCGCGCGTCTCCTCCGCGGAGGCGCGCGCGATACGTACCTCCTCCGCGGACGCCTTCTGCGCCGCACCGAGCGCGGACGCGGCTTGCGCGTCCCTCGCTTTGACATCCGACGCCCTCGATTCCCTCAACGCCCCGATTTCCAAAAGGAGCTCCGCCTCGCGCGTCGCGAAGCGTTTTTCCCAAGACGCGATGCTCCTCGCCACGGTCGCGTCGGCGGTTTGCGCGGCGGCGGCGGCGGCGTTCGTGGCGTCCGCTTTTGTCTGCGACAGCTCGCGCGTCAGGGTCGCGATGCTCTTCGCGAACTTACCCTCCACAGCCGCAACGTCTGTCGCCCGGGAGGCTTCGATTTCGGACACTAAGCCCGTCGCCGAGCGCATCTCCTCCGCGGCGGCGCGCAGGGAGCGCGAAAGAGTGTCTTTGTGTTTCTCGGTCAAGCGCTCCGTCTCAAGCGCGTGCGCGTTCTTGATACCCGCGAGCTCGGCGCTTAGCTCGTCCACCCTCGCGGCGGTTGAGGTCGCGGCGCCGGTCACCGCAGCGGCAAGCGCGCCATCGTTCTCGTCCTTCAGTCGTTGAAGCGCCTTGGCGTGTGTGTCCCTCGCAACCGCCATCTCCAAGTCGGCCGCCGCTTTCGCCGAAACAACCTCAGCCAACACCGCGTCGTACGCCGTCGCGTACTCGCCGCTCGCCGCCCGCAGCTGCTCCTCGAGCTCCACAACCTCGGCGTTCACGCGCTTCAGCTCGCCCACCGCGGCCGCGCGCGCGGCTTGCAGCGCCTGCGCGAATTTCGAATCCTTCTCCGCAATCGCGTTTTCGTGCGTCGCCGCTAAACGCGCCAACACCCGTTCCGAGTGTTTAGACGCCGCCAAAAGGGTTTCGTTTGCGGCGCTAGCGCTCTTTGCGAGCGCCGCGTCCGCGGCTTGTCTCGACGAAACAAGCGCTTGCTTCAGCTGATCAATTTCAGCCGTCGCGTTACCACTCGCGTTTGCGATTCGCAAAGCCGATTCCTTCTCCGCGTTCGCGCACGTCCCCCGCCAAAGCGCCTCCACCGCCGAAACGTTTGTTTCAATTTCCTTTTCCAGCGCGCCCGAAAATTCCCGCTTCAAATCCTCCATCTTCGCCTCAAACGAAGCCATCAACGCATCCTTCTCCGCGCCGTGCGCCGCCTCAGCGAGGGCGAGCTCGGCGGCGCCGCGAGCAATCGCGTCTTCCGTCGCGAACAACAACCGCGAGCGCGCCTTTGACGCCTCGGACGAAAGCAAAGCGTTGAGCGCCGCGCGTTCACCGCAAAACACTCGGCGCTGCGCTTCAAGCGCGGCGTCGAGCTCGGCGCGAGTCGCGGCGGCGCGTGCGTGGGCTTTCGCTGCTTCGGACAGCATTAGCCCCTGCGTCGACTTGCGTTCGTTCATGGCGCCTTGTTTCAGGGCGCCCAGTTCACTTTCGTGTTTCGAATTGGACGCCTTTGTATCCTCGGCCCACTGCGCGCGCTCGTCACGCAGCGCGCTTTCCCGGCTCGCAAGTAAATCGTGTTTCAAGTTGGTAACCTCCTTGGTCCGGTCGCTCCACAGCTGCGCGTACTTCGCGTCGTGCGCCAGCCGCAGCCGCTCCGTTTTCTCCCTCCAGAACTCCTCGAACCTCGCCTCCGCGTCCAAAAGCTCGTTCGCGAGGCGCGCGCGCACGATGGTTTCCGTTTTCGTCGCTTCCGAGGCGAAGTGCGCAAACAGCGCGCCGCGCTCGCTTCGCGCGTCGCGGAGTTCACCCTTCAGCGCGTCCACGGCTTCGTCGCGTTCCGCTAAGAGTTGCGCCTTCATGGCGTTTTGCTCCTCCTCAAGCGCCTTCGTGGCCACCGCGAGCTCTTTCGAATTCGCCTTGCTTGCTTTCTCAAGCGTGTGCAGCGCGTCTCGCTTCGCCGCGGCCAAAGCGTTTTGCGCACCAAGCTTCGCCAGCGTTAGCGCCTTTTCGTGCGCCGCGTCGGCGGCGGCGACGCTCGCTATGTGCGACTCGCGAAGCGCGGAGAGTCCTTGCACGTTCGCCGCGTCCATTCCAGCGCGCTGGCGCTCAAACTCCTTCGTGAACGTCTTGGCGATGGTCTTGTTCACGGTTTCTATTTTCTCAACCTTCGCCCTCCACTCGGCGGCGACGCGGAACTCGGCGCTCGCGACGGCGGCGCGAACCGCCGATTTCAGGTCGTCGTCGGCGCGCGCCGTGGTCTTGTTTAGCTCGTTCCGCATCAGCGTCTTCAGCGCCGTTCTTTCACTCAGCGCCTGCGCCATCGCCAACGTCAGTTCCGATTGCGAGCTGTGTTTCAAATCCCTCAGGGCTTTTTCAAGTATCGACGCCGCTGAAGTGCGCTCGAAATCCACGGCGCTAACCATGGAAGCCGCGTACTTCTTTTCAAGCGAACCGCGCTTCTCGCTCTCCTTCTGGTCGATACGCCGTGACTCCGCTTTCCACCACTCCACATGTTCGTTGCTCAGGGAAAGCGCGGCACGGTACTTGCGCATTTCGCTGTCGTGCAGCTGCTTCGCCGCGTCGCGCTCGAACCTGGACGCCGCGAGTTTCCCAGCCATCACCGCGCGCTCCTCCGCCATCTCGCGTTCCACCTTCTCGATTGTCTTCTCCAGCCCCGAAATCTGCGCCTTGAGCGCCGTGATCTCCGCGTCGTGCATTTTCTTCAAGCTCGCGATTTCAGTCTCCGCGCGCAGTTTCAGGGCGTCGTAGGAAGCGGCTTTGCCCGCGAACACTGAGAGCTCGACGTTTTTGTTTTTCAAAATCGTAATCTCGCGCTGTAACGTCCGCACGCGCGTGTCGTAGATGCTCTGCAAACGCGCGACTTCGTCCGTCTTCGCCTTCTCCGCGTCGAAGAGCCGCGTTTCTTCCTCCATGAACTCCTCCAGCAAAATATTCCGAATGCTCTGTAACCGCTTTAGGGCTTTCTCGGAAGGCTCGCCCATCATCAGCGCCTCGGGCGTGCGTGTGTACAAGCCCACGCCGCCCTTCTCCCCCGCCGGCGCGCGCGTGACGGAAATCTCCAGGCCGTTTTTGAGCTCCTTGGCGAAGTAGCTGCCCGTCGCGACGAGCGCGGCTCCAGCGAGCACAGCAGCGGTGTGTGCTTTGCTCGTCTTCATCGCCTGCACCACGCAAAGGGCGAGGAAGGACACGGCGGCGGCGACGGCGGCGGCGACGACGGAGGCGGCTTTCCGCTGCTCCGCCTCGGCGCGCGTTAAAAACAACTCGCGCAGGTCCCCGAGGTACACCGCACCCGCGACCGCGATGACACCAGCAGCACCCGCGGCTGCTACCGTCGCCGTCGCCGCGGTGGGCAACCCCAGCGCGCAAAAAGCGGCGTCCGCGGCGAGCACGGCGAGCGTCTGATACAAACCGGTCAAATCGGGAAGCTGCGGGTCGTCGTCGTCGTTGTTTTGCTTTTGTCGTTTTGTTGGAGGCGGCGGCGCCACGGCGCCGTCGCGCGAGGTTCTGGTCAACGTCTCAGCGGCGCGGACCACGACGACGCGTCGCGCGCAAGGACGCGAGGGTGCATTCTGCGGACGTGGGGATGTACGACGTCAGTTAAAAGTACACGAATTTCTTTCTCGCGGGAAAACTGCTTGTTATTTCGCTTCGGGCACCGATCGGGGCTGCTGCGGGTCACGGCCCTTCGCGGGTATGACGCGTGGTGGGGACAACGAAGCGTACCTGAAAGATCGCGCGTTGACGCGAGCCGAGACGCGGCGCGACTGCGACGACGCGTAGGCTGCGCGGAGAAAGGGCGTGGAGTCTCGGTGTCGCGACGCCTCCGACATTTGGCGCTGACATCGCCGACACGGACATCCTTCACGAAACTTTCGAGATCGGAACTCGAAAAGGACGAGTCTGGGCACTCACGCGATGGAACGCGCGGACGACCACGGCTCGCGCGTCGAGTGCGGGAAGAAACACGCCGCGCGCCAGGAGCACCGCGTGGCGTGTTCTGCGTCCTCGGGACGTACGTCCCGCACCTTCCTTCCGCGCGCGGCCGAAGATATTCAGTCAATCGAGGCCAAACCAATAAAAGTGAAAGTCTCTTTTCTTTCTGAATCTCGGACAGTTAATTGTCTTCGGCACACGCCCGTCTCCTCACTCCGCGGCGCAGTTCGTTGCCGTACCTCATCACCTCGCGAGCATGGTCGCGTTGATTAGCCGCCTCGGGGCGTGCGTCCCCGTGTACGACTTCCACACCGCGACAAAGTACGCCAACGTCCTTCTGAATGCGCAGATTGTGCTTTGCGCGTGTGGCGCGCTTTCCTGGGCATTCGGCGGGGTCGCCACGCTGACGTTCGGCTTCGCCTTGCTCGCGCACGTGGGCCTGGAGGTGGGAAGCCAGAAGCTGTTGAGAATGTACACCATAAGCCAACTCGCGTTGCTGCTGTGGGACGTGATTTGGCTGGGGTTGTGGGCGGGAAGGATCGACCGGGGAACGGTACGTGCTGGGGGGTTCACGTTGAACAACAAAAAGACACCTGGAGAGTAACCAACTCCAACTCGATTCTTCCCGATCCCATTCGCTGACCCACCTCGTCTCACGTCTTTCTCCTTTAAACCTTTAAAACCTTCAAACCTTTAAAAACCCCTGCAGGATGCTATTTTCGCCAACGCGCATTACCACGGCACACCAAGGTTCCTGCTGGGCATGCAGGTTCTGCTTTTCCTGAGCAGGCCGTTGGTGCTTTTGCTTTGGTGCAAAATGTGGGATCTCGGCTTCGGCGCAACTGAAGCGACGAACCCGTACGGCCAGTTGGAAGACGCGATGCCCGCCCCTCCCCCCCAAGCGCCGCCTGCCGCAGTCGCGGGGTACGGACAGGGACATGAGCAAGGGTACAAACCCTACGGCGTACCAAACGGGAACCCGTCCCTAGGGCAAGGAGGAGGCGCGTACGTGCCGCCGCCGCAAGGGAACGCGTGATTGGGAGGAGAGATTGGGGATAGATTCAAAAGGGATGGTTTCTCACAAAATCGAATTCTGATCGACGAATCAACAGTCTACTGAACATCGAGGCTCTGAATATCGGCAGTCCTCCTACCGGTACGATTGAAATAAGAACACAGACGAGTTGACGATACCACGAATCATTTTTACGCAGTATGCGGTGCATGTATTACGGTTGCTACTACCGTTCCTAATCGCGACGCTCGCTATTTTTTTCCAAATCGCAAAGCGTCGCCACATTCATTGCGACGCGCGGAAACGCGTCACTGTTTGCGCATACACAACTTTCAGAAACATCCCGTCGATGTCATCTCCTTTTGCGTGTACAACAAACAGTAACACTCGCGCATCACCAATCACCCCCCTCCTCGTTTGTTTGAACTCGTTTTGAAACCGCGCGGCCGGATCTACCCACCGGTTCATTTTCGAACTCGATATTTCCAGCCGCGCAGATTTCACTCGCCTCGACACCCAGTCCCCTTCCCTCCCACAAAAAAGTGTCCCACAAGCCTCACGCGCTTACTGCGCGTTGACCTTGTTCGCCGCGTCCGTCAGCGCGGGCTGGCCGTAATTAAGCGTGCGCCTGGGAAATGAAAAGAAAGAATACACGAGGTGAGTTTTGAGATACTTGAAATCGGGAGCTTTTGCCATCGTGGGACCACGACAACAAACCCTGCGTGTCGATCTGGTGGGTGGTGACCCTTCTGAGTTGTCCCTTGAGGCGTACGTATCGCGCCGCGTCGAAGTGCGTTTCGAACACACGTCATCGCGAATCACCCCCCGCGGTCATCGCGGGCGCGACCCGTCGGGATCCATCCCGACGCCGCCAGGTCGCGTTTGAAAAAGCGCGCGTGAAGTGTTGTTTTCGTATTTGCAAAGCACGCACCGGTACAGCATGATGTGGGGCTCCGGCCTGTGGATGGCGTAGTGCACCCAGCCGCGTGATTGCTGCACGCCGAGACCGCGCCACTCCGCCTGGTGTACACGAGGAACGTGGGGAGGTAGGGTCAGCGCCGGGGTCTTGAGATGGATGTCGTATTAGGACACGAGACGACGCGAGGCAAACTCCCGCGCTCAAGGGGAAGGAAGGAAAGAATTTCACGCAAGCGCGCGATTGCGACATCGACAAAGCGTCGGTATCGCCGGCGTGTAGGGTCCCGCGCCCGTCTCGAGCCAGTATAGAGATTGGGAAACGTACCTCGGACAGAAGGCGACCCTTGGGCAGGAGCTTGGCGATGTCAGGGGGAAGCACGACGTGTCTGTTGGGGGTTTAGGAGGGACGGAGAGGTGAGCGGGGAACAGATTTCGACGCGGGGGTTCGAACACAGCGGGACCTGAAATCCCGCGCACAGCGACGCGGGAAAACGTCGCGCGAGGATGCGCGCGTACCTGTACTCGTACACGTCGTCGTAGTACTTCTCGGAGTACTGAATCTGCGGCATGTTTAACTGTCTCCGGGGCGGCGGAACGGTCGTGCCGAACGCAGTGGCCACGGAGGCCGCATCCAAACGACTTTCTGTATTGGTCGGCCAAAACTCATCGCGTTTTCAATTTATTTTATTTTTTTCTTTTATTTTGAGCTTTTGGGAGGGTACCTTCGTTGTGCGCGCATGTTACCAGGGAAAGACCACGATATCCCGGGAGTTTGCAATGTTTAAGTGACAGCAGACCATGTAAGGATCCCGGATACGTGGTAAAAAATTACATCATGCAGTCAAGATTCCGGTTTTGATGACCCTCGACGTCTTGTGGTGGACACGAAAAAGGTGATCGAAAATCTCGCGAAGTGGGCACCTCATTCGCCGATGTACGCCGAGCGGTACAGGGAGAATTATCTCTTGATGACCACAAATTACACGTTATGCTTTGGAACATCATTCATTAACACCATGATGAAGTCACCCGATTCATAAAAATGTGTTCTTCTCTGTGAAGATAATGGTGTATCGTACGTTGGTGTGCGCATGGGCCGCTTTGTTGATTTGGAAACCGATTAAATTCTTCGCCTTCGCTTGACCGAATTTGCTGTTTTTTGGATTTAGACCTCCATTCTTTGAGTTATCCCCCATATATAAAAAAATTAAAAAAAATAGTTCGAAACGCTTTTTAAACGGCTCTCGAGGGAAAAATTTGCGGGTACCCCTTTCGTGACTTGAGGACGTGCGGAACTCTCATCACACGAGTGGTTGCGACGAGTCCGCCCGACTCGACCCCGCACCAGGTGCTGACATCGCGTCACCCGTGCGTATCGTCTCCGGACTCCGCGGCGTGTGACGAGAAAGGAACCGCGCGGGTCTGGGAGCCTCGTCTTGTCGTGGCGTTTCGGTGATTTCACGGCCGAAAGAAACTTGGGTTGGGGGCACCGAAATGGCATCGTCGATCCTGCAAAGAGTCGGCGCTCCAACCGACGATCTGCTACACCACGTGCCCCTGCACCTGGTGCGACACAGCGTGCGCCGCCACGAAGTCGCCGCCGGAGGTGCTCGGAACCCGAGCGCGTCGTGCGACGTGGACGATGCCGTGGAGAACGCGGCGACGGTCACAGAGCTTTTAGCGTCCGTCAAGGACGAGAAAAAAAAGGCCCAGGATGGCTTTCAGGCGAACCTACGCAGACGCGTGGCGGCACGTATCGCGTCCGAGCGAACCGGCGGTGGCGACTCAAAAAACGTGACCAACATCGCTCGGGCGGTGGCGACCGCCCCAAGGGGAAGCAAAGACAACCCACGCGCGAGGGCCAAGACGCTTTCTTCCAAACAACATCCGCTTTCGCCGCTGGAGGCGTTGTTGGCGTCGTCGGCGGCGACGACGCGGGAAAGCCACAGGAGGTTACTCGTATCCATCGTGCCTGCTGCGTTCGGGGGAGAGGTAGGTCGGCGAGATGCCGTCAAAGGAGGAGAGTATGGGCGAGATGCGGTCAAAGGAGGAGAGTATGGGCGAGATGCGGTCAAAGGAGACGCACGGGACACAGAAACCAACGAGCCGACGACGAGCCTCCCTTTCGACGTCGCGGAGAGTCGAGCGCAACGCGTGGCCAACGCGCGGCGCGCGGCGGCGACGGCGCAACGACGAGACGCGTCGCGCCGCGTGCTCGCCACGACGGAAAACCACCCAGCGCACTGGCGCGCGAGGGCTGCCGCAGAAGAAGGGGGTTGTGTGGATGACGTCACGACGACATCAACGACATATCCTGTGACGCACGTGACCGAAACCGAACTCGTGGAAGAAAAAGCTCCAAGAAAACCAACTTCGGCGGACGTCGCGGCTTGGCTCGCCAGACTCGGGTTGACGTTCGCGAATATACCCCCCGTGTGCGTGTGCCCGCACTCGTTTGACTCCGCGCCGTTCGACGAACGCGCGCCGTTTCGATGCGCGCGGAACTGTTTCATGTTCGGCGATGCGCACGCGCGGGACGAAGCGACGCGCGCGGCGCTAAGAGCGCTGGGGGGTTAGGTTAGGTGGGTTTATGAATAAGAACTCGAGACGAAACTTGTTAAAACTCCTTTGGGACAAACGCAACGCGGTCACGGTTTCGCCGCGAGCGCGGTCATGATCGCCCGCCTCGCGTCGTCAAGCGCGGCGTCGAGCTTTGACACGTCTCTGCCACCCGCTTGCGCGAACCCCGGCTTGCCTCCTCCCCCCCCGCCGCAGGTCTTCGCAGCGGCACCCAGCACCGCCCCAGCTTTCAGCCCGCCCGCTTTCTGCACGGCGTCGTCAAACACGGCGACGAGCCCGACGCTGCCGTCCGCGCTTCCCGACCCGAGCACCACGGCGACGCCGGCGTTGGCGCCGTTCATAGAAAGCGTCACCAAAAGGCTCTCCGCCGCCTGCTTCAGCGCGACAGGGTCCACGCCGTCCAGGCGCGCTACTAGCACTTTCTGGCCACCAGTAGTCGTCAGTGCGTCCGCGGCGAGCGTCACGGATTTCGCCGCCGCGAGCTCGCCCCTCAGCGCCTCGGCTTCCTTCTGCGCCGTTTTCAGATCGTCCATCAGGGACGAGACCCGCGCGGCGATTTCCCCGGGCGGCACGCGCAGCGCCCCCGCGAGCGCGCGCACGGTTTCGTCTCGTTCGCCTAAAAGCTCCACCACTCCTGGCCCCGCCACCGCTTCGATGCGCCGCACGCCCGCAGCGATGCCGGCCTCGCTCACGATTTTGAACCCGCCAATCTCCGACGTGTTCAGAACGTGCGTGCCTCCGCACAGTTCCATGGACACGCCCGACACGTCCACCACGCGCACGACGTCGCCGTACTTCTCGCCGAACATCGCGGTGGCGCCTTTGGTTTTGGCGTCTGCGATTGGCATTTCCCGCGCGTCAAGGGACACGGAGTCGCCAACCCAGCCGTTGACCAGGTTTTCGACCGTCACCAGCTCCTCCGGCGTCGGCGCTCGCGGCGCGTTGAAGTCGAACCGCAACCGGTCAAAGGTCACGAGCGACCCGGCTTGGCTCACGTCCTCGCCGAGCACTTTCTTCAGCGCGGATTGTAACAGGTGCGTGGCAGTATGGTTGGCTTTGGCTCTGCGCCGTGAGCCTTGGTTGACTGCCGCAGTCACCGTGTCGCACTCGCGAACAGGAGAGTCACCAGTCACGACGCACGAGTGCACCCACAACCGCCCACCCGCGGCTTTTACGCAATCCGTCACGGTGAGCTCCGCGCCGGTTTCCTCGGCTACGATCAAACCGTTGTCGCCGATTTGCCCCCCCCCCTCCGCGTAGAACGGCGTTTTGTCCAAAACGATTTCCACGCAGTCGCCAGGAGAGGCTTCGTCTACTCGTTGTCCGTTTTTCAAAATCGCACACACGGTGACCCCGGATTCGCGTAGCGAAACGAAACCGGTGAACTCGGTGGGCGCGGTCAATTCGTTTGCGATTTTCCCGAGCAAATCCCCGGCGGTCACGTCCACCGCCACACGCGCGTCTCGCGACAAGTTCCTCTGCGTTTCCATCGCCACAGCGAAACCGCCCACGTCAACCACAACGCCCGCCTCAGACGCCACGTCCGTGGTGATATCCAGCGGGAAGCCGTACGTGTCGTAAAGCGCGAAGGCTTCGTCGCCGGTGAGTTTCGGGTTTTTCGGGTCTCTGGTTTTCGCCGCTGTTAACATATCACCCAGAATCTCCTCGCCCCGCCCCAAGGTCACCGCGAACCGCAGCTCCTCCCTTTCCAGCTCGTGGAACACCTTCTGCGCGCGGTTCGCTATGGCAGGGTCACACGCGTCGCCCAAACCAATCGCCACTTTCGCGATCGCTGGGGTGAACGCGAACTCGCCATCCGGGGGTTTCATACCGAGAAGCCGCCCGCACCGCACCACTCGGCGAATCAACCGCCGCACCACGTAACCCCGGCCCACGTTGGACGGGTACACCCCGTCCGAGATGAGGTAGGCAACCGCGCGCACGTGGTCCCCGATGACTTTGAGTTTCAGCTTTTCCGCTGCACTAGCGTCGTCGTACCGCATGTCCGCCATCCGCGCCGCGCAGTCGATAATCGGGCGAATCAAATCGGTTTCGTAGTTGTTTTCTTTTCCCTGTAGGATCTGCGCCATGCGCTCCAGCCCCATGCCGGTGTCGATGTTTTTCCGCGCCAGCGGCGTGGTTTTTCCATCTGCCCCCCGTGAGAACTCCATGAACACCAGGTTGTAAAACTCGATGAACCTCGAGTCGTCATCCAGGTCGCATTCCGGCCCAACGCCGCGCTCGGGGTGGAAGTCCCAATAAAGTTCCGAACACGGTCCGCACGGCCCGGTCGGGCCGGCGGCCCAGAAGTTGTCAGCTTCGTCCATTCGTTTGATTCGCTCGTCAGGAACCCCAACCACGTCCCTCCAAATGGCAAACGCCTCGTCGTCTTCGCGGAACACGGAAACCCACACGCGGGTAGGGTCCAGGCCGTACTCCTTGGTTGCGAGTTCCCACGCCCAGACTATGGCTTGCTTTTTGAAATAGTCTCCAAAGCTAAAGTTACCAAGCATCTCGAAAAACGTGTGGTGCCGCGCCGTGACGCCGACGTTCTCGATGTCGTTGGTCCTGACGCACTTCTGAGTGGTAGTGGCGCTCGGAACAGACCTCTCTTCCTGGCCCATAAACACCGGCTTGAACTGTAGCATCCCCGCGATCGTGAGCAGAACGGTCGGGTCTTCCGGAACAAGCGACGACGAGGGCAATCTTGTGTGCCCTCTTTGTTCGTAAAACTCCAGGAAACGACGCCGGATCCCAGCGCCGCTGATGTCTTTGCCGTCCGCGTCTTTTAAAGCAGCATCCTCGGTTGTCACGTCTGATGTGGAAACATCACGAACCGCGCCAACAGGGCGAATCACCCTCGCAGAGAGCACACCCTCCTTGCGGCTCGCGAGCACGCCGCTTCGCCGGAACCTGTGTGCAGGTGGGAATAGACGGGGAGAAAGGATAAAGGTGAGCGAACGAAATCCAAGAAGGGGCGTCGTGGGAAAGCACGCCGCGTCCCGGGTACGGCACGCACCCGACGCCTCGACACAGCGCCACGCTCGCCGAGCGCAGCATCAGGCTGGGCGACAGAAGGCTCTGCATCGTCGGTCCGAGCTGCACAGCAGGCTGCTCGGCTCGGAGTGGCCTCAGCCGGCGACGATTTTTTAAGAAACCACGTCGGCGCCGAATGCCGAGCGCGTTTTACACGATCGGATTTCAATCGAGGCCGCGGAGACATCGACGCGCACAGGCGGGCGCCAGTGAGGGATACTCGCCTCGCACGTAACCGGACTCCCCTTGCGATCCGAAACCCCCTGTGAATCATGTTTCGTCGACGCGCGGTCGCGCTCGCGTTGTGTGTGGCTCTGGCGTGCGCCTCCGTGGTCGTGGCAGAGCCCGACACGACGAAAGTGACCTGCGGCAGCACGATCAAGTTGAGTCACGCGAACACCAAGGCGAAGCTGCACAGCCACGAGATCGCGTACGGCAGCGGGAGCGGGCAGCAGAGCGTAACGGGTGTGAAGGAAGTGAACGACGGGAACTCGTATTGGACGGTTAGGGCGGCGCTCGGTGGAACGTGCGTCGCGGGTGATGTGGTCAAGACCGGCGATCACATCAGGCTGCAGCACGTCAACACCAAGCGGTGGTTGCACTCGCACCTGCACAAGTCGCCTCTTTCCGGTAACCAGGAGGTTTCGTGTTTCGGGGATGATGACACGAGCAACGTCGATGATAACTGGGTGGTGGAGTTACAAGGTGGGGATACTAGCTGGACCAGGGATAAAAAAGTAAGACTCACGCACGCCTCCACCGGCGTCGCCCTGCACTCGCACAACCAGAAATACTCGCGGCCCATCACGGGGCAACACGAAGTGTGCGGCGCGCCGACGAAGGACGGGAACAACCTGTGGATCGCGGAAGAAGGGGTTTATCTGCCCGTGCGAGGCTCAGATGTCGAGAGCGATGGCGAAAAAGCGGAGCTGTGATGTACGGGTGTGGTTTTGACTTACTCGGTGTGGATGCTAGAACTGTTTCGATGTGAGACAATTTGCGAGACGCAGACTGGACACTTGTGTGTTATGACACCGACGCTCGTCGCCAACTGAGCCACAGAGGCATGAAAGAATAATGTGACGGGTACACGATTTCTTGGAAATATCGTGGACGTTCCGTTTACTTACGCTACTTTCGAAACTTCCCCTTACACGATCGGTTACGCTACTTTCTTCCCTTTGGCAGCTCGCCGAAGGTATCCGGCTTGGTCCACCCCTCGGCGTCCACGGCACCTTCGTCATCCTGTGCTTTCCGTCGCCGCCGCGCGGCTTCATCGGCGTCGTCCCTTCGTTGCTGCTGTGCGTTGAACCCGCCCGCGCCAGAAGCACCTGCGTTGCGGTACGCCGCTTCCTGTGGGTTTCCCTTCACGGACATCACCACCGGCGTCCGTTCGCTCGGCCGGCGGTTGTTCCACCACGTTCGCATTCCCTCGACGCCTTTCCGCGCCAGTTCCGCCGCTTGCTCCTTCGTTTGCACTCCCTTCGCGTCGTTCCACAAGTCAGTCAACGTGCTTTTCAGGTCAATAGGACGAAGCACCGCGTGCGCTACGCACGGCACAAGGCCCCAGAAAACAAAGCGCTCCAGGAAACCAACAAGGAACCCGAGCCACTGGCCCGAGAGGAGCGGCCCCGCGGCGACACAAACGCCGCACGCGATTTTCGAAACAAGGTGAACCGAAGCCCGGTCCACGCCGGCCACTCTGGTTTTGTTCCACGTGAAACCCGCGTTGTTTGTTGCGAGTGAGAGCTCACCCAGTAGGGTGTCGCTTTTCGTGACCAGCGAGCACGCGAAACACACCAGGGCTAAACTCAGGGCGAGCTCGTTGGCGAGCGCCGCGAACAGCGTCGAGGCGCACCAAACCGCTACGGCGTAGTTTTGCCGGTAAATCACCAGGTTGTGTTTCAGCCGCGCGACGGCTTCGGTTTTATCTTTAGGAGTGTTCAACCCGATACCCTCCACTTCCTTGGCGTTAACGGTTTCGGTTTCAACGTCAACCTCAAGCACCGCGGCGGCGACTTTGGTGGCCCAGAACTCGCGCCACGGCTTGGGCGGTGCGTCCCACTTTTCGCGCTTGAGCTTTTCAAAGAGCCCGCCCCAATCCACGAAATCCGAATCCTCGCCCGCTGCGGAGGGGGGGGGGGCGGCGTACGCGCCGCACTTTGTGTGTCTTGTTCCGCGTGCGCTCGTGCGGCCGAGACGTGCGAAGGTGTGGCGGGAAACGGCGAGACGCCGCACCGTGTCAGGGCCGTGTTTTGGCACGGCACGCGCGCGAGGAACACGCGTTTCGTTTCGACAAACCGCGTGTTTCGCGTAGGCGACACCCACCGGGTAAGGTCGGGACACGGCTCGGCCATTGTTCCGACCTGAAGTCGTGCCCCGAGACGCACCGGCCAGGGGCACCACGGGAGCAGCTACCGACGTCGTCCATGACATGCTGATGCTGATGGCGCAGAGGAGAGTGGTGGGCGAGAGAGAGGCTTCCCTGGATCACCTTCTTGAGAGTTCCCGAAGGATTTTTATGACGCGACGATTTTTTGTTCGATTGAGCATGCAAGTAACACATGCGCGTCTTCTACCCCCTCTCTCTCCATTCACCCCCTCAGTACATCGGCCTCGGATTTTCCAGCGCGACGCGAATGCGCTCATCCAAGTCCTCTGACGTGACCCAACCCCGCGAGGCTTTCAGGAGTTCTTCTTCCCTCGCGGTTTTCCGCAGGTGCGCCACGAAATCGCGCTGCGCCCTGACCACCGCTTTCCTGCGCAACCCGGTTTCCTTTTGCCGGACTCGCTGCTTTTCTTCCTTCGCCACTTCCACCGCCCGGGCGGCGGATTTAATAAGCTTCCGTGCCTTCCTCTCCGCCTTCTCTGTTTCGATTCTGGCGCGCTCCGATACAACCTGGTTCGCCTTTAGATCCGCGCGCTGTTTGAAATCCGCGGCCCACTCTTTTCGTTTCGCGTTCAGCTCATTGTTCCACACCCGCCGCTGTTCTGCGTACGTATCAACCCTTGGCTGGAACGAAGTCGTGTTTGTGTCCGTGTCTTGGGATGACGTGGAGTTTGCGGACGACGAGCACGTCCCCGCGGACCCGCAGAACGCGCGACACGACACGGAAGGAACCCGCGTGACGCACGTGGCGCGCCACCCAGACGACGACGCCGCCATCATGGAAAACTCACGCACCACACGGCGAAGCATCTTTGTGGGTTGGTTCGCGAAACGCGATTCACAGCCGCGAAACGCGCGTCTCACGAGACCGACAAACAGTCACACGCACCGGCGATCACCGGAACGAGGCGTGCGTCGCGGTGTGCGTATCCGACGAGGTCACTTGGGCGAGGCGCGCTGTGATCTGGCGGGGGCCCGCGCCGTCGCGGGGCCTGGGCAAACCTGAAAACCAAAGCGGGAAAGCGTATGGGCATTATTGGTCAGGGTCATCAGGACCGCGGATTTTAGGAGTCGGTTTTACACAAGCGCGCTCAAAACACTCGCTCTCGCAACGCGTACGCGTCGCGTCATCTCTGTCGTCACACCGCACCGGCGTCCCTGAGAATCTGAACAATCACCTCGTGACCATTTTCAGCGGCGATAACACGCGGTGCCACGCCGTTATCTTTTGCCTTGTTGATGTCCGCGCCCAACTCGATAAGCGCCCGCACAACCGCCTATTGACCCTCTTCAGCGGCGACAAACAGCGGCGTTGCGCCAGTATCCTTTGCCTTGTTGATGTCTGCGCCTGCCTCGATCAGCGCCCGCACTATCGCCTCGTGGCCCTCGTAAGCGGCGATGAACAGCGGCGTCTCGTCGTCATCGTTTGCCTTGTTGACGTCCGCGTCCGCCTCGATCAGCGCCCGCACTACCGCCTCGTGACCCTTTTCAGTGGCGATGTACAGCGGCGTCGCGCCGTCATCGTTTGCCTTGTTGATGTCCGCGCCCAACTCGATCAGCGCCCGCACTATCGCCTCGTGGCCCTGATGAGCGGTGATGCGCAGCGGCGTCTAGCCGTCATCCGTCGCCTTGTTGACGTGCGCGCACGCTGCGATCAGCGCCCGCACTATCGCCTCGTAGCCACCTTCAGCGGCATTATGCAGCGGCGTCTCGTCGTCATCCCTCGCTAAGTTGACATCCGCGCCCTCTCCGATCAGCGCCCGCACTACCACCTCGTGACCGTTTTGAGCGGCGAAATACAGCAGCGTCTTGCCGATATCACTTGCCTGGTTGATGTCCGCGCCCGCTTCGATCAGCGCCTGAACAACCGTCTCGCAGCCGTTTCGAGCGGCCATGAACAACGGCGTTTGGCCGTTGTTAATTGCCTTGTTGACGTCCGCTCCCGCCTCGATAAGCAACCACACCATCACATCGCGGCCGTTTTGAGCGGCTATGTACAGTGGCGTCTCGCCGAGACTAACCATGTTGACGTTTGCGCCCGCTTCGATCAGAGCCCGCACCACATTCTTGTGGCCGAAATGAACGGCGTATAACAGTGCTTTCTCGTCCCATGGACAGCCGTTCGCATGCGCCCACTGCAGCACCTCAAGATGCCCGCCCTGCGCCGCCGCCTCGCATCTCCTCTTGTCCCACGGGCAGTTGTTCGTGCGCAACCACTTCAGCACCTCGAGATGCCCGCCCTACGCCGCCGCCTCGCATGTCCTGATGTACCACGGGCAGTCGTTCGCGCGCGCCCACTGCAGCACTTCGAGATGCCCACCCTGCGCCGCTTTCCCGCACGTAATCTCGTTCCACGGCGCGTCGTTCGCGTGCGCCCACTGCAGCACCTCGAGATGCCCGCCCGCCGCCGCGCTCGAGTACGTGTTCACGTCCCAACGGCGTCCGTTCGCGCGCGCCCACTGCAGCACCTCGAGGTGCCCGCCTCTTGCCGCCGCCCTGCACGTCACCTCGTCCCATGGACAGTTGTGCGTGCGCAACCACTGCAGCACCTCGAGGTGCCCGCCCAAAGCCGCCGCCGAGCACGTGTCCCGGTCCCACGGCCAGCCGTCCGCACGCAACACCGTCAACTCTTCGAGGTGTCCAACCCTAGCCGCTGCCTGACAAAGGCGTTCTCGACGCGACAGGCGACCTCCCCGTTGCAGGCGCTTTAACACGCTTACACATCCGCGCATCACGGCTTTTTTTTCACCAAGCTCTTTAAACCGCAGCCCCGTCGCTGCCACCGCGTCGCGCATCGCGCGGCTCACCGCTGGGAGCCGTGCGAGATCGGCGGGGTCGTCGAAATGCTCAGATCTGAGAATGAGCGCGACGACGAGGTCGTTCGGGGGAAGGCTTCTTGCGTGGAAGCAGTATCGGTAGCATCATGCGCGTTGGAGGACATCGCGGTCGGGGTAGGTGGTTTGGTTGGTGTCGTGCGCTGTGCGCGACGTAATGGCGCGTCCTTTCTCGGACGTTACAAAAGAACCACGATATTTTGCCAAATCGCAAAATCGTGGCCCGAGCCGTTTCCGCCAGCCGCGGTTTTTCCGATTCCGCGCATCTGCACTTGAAGTCGTCACCTTCGACCAGACGCATCTGTTTGTGGTGCACGGTGATAGAGAGTGCTATTCGACGGTCTGGTACAACTTGGGAGCGGAATATGTGCGCGCGATGCGCACAGTGCGCGCCTCGCGCGTCGACCGTGGATTTAGTATTCCGTGGTCTTTTTACCATCGCGCGCTCGTCTCGACTCGCTCTCGCAACGCGTACGCGTCGCGTCATCTCTGTCGTCACACCGCACCGGCATCCCTGAGATTCTGAACGATCGCCTCGTGGCCATGTTCAGTGGCGATAAACCGCGGCGTCACACCGTTATCATCCGCCTTGTTGATGTCCGCGCCCAACTCGATCAGCGTCCGCACTATCGCCTCGTGGCCCTTTAGAGCGGCGATGAACAGCGGCGTCGCGCCGTTATCCTTTGCCTTGTTGACGTCCGCGCCCAACTCGATCAGCGCCCGGGCCACCGCCTCGTGGCCCTTTAGAGCGGCGATGAACAGCGGCGTCGCGCCGTCATCGTTTGCCTTGTTGAAGTTCGCGCCCGCCTCGATCAGCGCCCGCACTACCGCCTCGTGGCCGCTTTGAGCAGCGATGTGCAGCGGCGGCGAGCCAGCATAACTTGCCTTGTTGACGTCCGCGCCCGCCACAATGAGGACCCGCATTACCGCCTCGTGACCGTTCTGAGCGGCGACGAACAGCGGCGTCGCGCTGACATCTCTGGCAAAGTTGTCATCCGCGCCCGCTTCGATCAGCGCCCGTACTACCGCTTCGTCGCCCCTGATAGTGGCGTTGCAAAGCGGCGTGTCCCACGGGCAGCCGTTCGCGTGCTCCCACTGCAGCACCTCGAGCTGTCTGCCCTCCGCCGCCCCACGGCACGTATACACGCCCCACTTGCAGCCGTTCGCGCGCGCCTATTTTAGCACCTCGAGGTGCACGCCCTCCGCCGCTGCCCAACACGTGCCTTCATCCCACGGGCAGCCGCCCGCTCGCAACAACTTCAACTCCTTGAGCTGTCCGCTCCTCGCCGCTGCCTTGCATAGGAATTCTTTACGCGACAGGCGACCTGCCAGATGCAGGCGTAGCACCGCGCTTAAACATCCGAGCTCCGCAGCACGTTCTTCATCAAGCTCCTCAAACCGAAGCCCCGTCGCCGCCACCGCGTCGTGCATCGCGCGGCTCACCGCTGGGAGCCGTGCGAGATCGGCGGGGTCGTCGAAATTGTCAGGTTTGAGGATGTGAGTGACGACGAGGTGGTTGGGGAGGCCGGGGACGAGTTCTTGCGCGTCGGACTGTTGCGCGGGGGGCGTGGAAGCAGTACCGGTAGCATCATGCGCGTTGGAGGACATCGCGGTCGGGGTAGGGGGTGTTGTTGTCGTGCGGCTGTGGGCGCGTGTCGTTGTGGCTTCGTCTTCTTTCTGGGACGTTACGAAACATTGCTTTGACGCGACAGGCAGACTGACGGGTAACGCTCTTCTCGGAATCCTCGATGCACAACCACGCGCACACCACGCGCACACGACACCCTGTGCGATGTCTTCGAACGAAGCGCATGCCGCCACGACTGACGCGAGCGGTGACTTCGTGACCGTCACTACTCCCGCGAGCCTTGCCGACGCGGGCGAGGCCTTCCCCCGCCTCCCCAACCACCTCGTCGTCACGCACGTTCTCAGATCTGAGCATTTCGACGATCCCGCCGATCTCGCACGGCTCCCAGCGGTGAGCCGCGCGATGCGCGACGTGGTGGCGACGATGGGGCTTCATTTTATGGAGCTTGATGAATGGAAAGCCGCGAGGCTCGGATGTTTAAGCGCGTTGCTGCGCCGGCAACGGCAAGGTCGCCTGTCGTATAAACAATACCTATGTTACGCAGCGGCGAGGAGCGGACAGCTCGAAAAGTTGCAGTTGTTGCGCGCGAACGGATGCCTGTGGGGCGATATGACGTGCGCTTCAGCGGCGGAAGGCGGGCAACTCGATGTGCCGCAGTGGGCGCGCGCGAATGGCTGCCCGTGGGACGAGTGGAAGTGCCCGTACGCGGCGACGGGCGGGCATCTCGAGGTGCTGCAGTGGTTGCGCGCAAACGACGCGCCGTGGGACGAGTGGACGTGCTCGAGCGCGGCGCTGGGCGGGCACCTCGAGGTGCTGCAGTGGTTGTGCGCGAACGGCTGCCCGTGAACCGCAAACACGTGCAAGTATGCGGCGAAAGGCGGGCACCTCGAGGTGCTGCAGTGGTTGCGCGCGAGCGGCTACCCATGGGACGCGGGAACGTGCTTAGAGGCGGCGAGGGGCGGGCACCTCGAGGTGCTGCAGTGGGCGCTCGCAAACGGCTGCCCGTGGGGCGAGGGTACGTGCACGCACGCGGCGGCTTTTGCCGGGGACCTCGAGCTACTGCAAATGTTACACGCGAACGGCTGCCCGGTTGGTGATGAGTTCACGTGCGCTATTGCGGCTTTTGGCGGGCACCTCGAGATCCTGCAGTGGTTGCGCGCGAACGGATGCCCGTGGGACGAGGATACGTGCAGGGATGCGGCGGCGGGCGGGCACTTCGAGGTATTGCAGTGGTTGCACGCGAACGGCGCACCGTGGAACGAGGAGGCGTGCTATGAGGCGGCGGATGGCGGCCACCTCGAGGTGCTTGTATGGTTGCGCGCAAACGGCTGCCCGTGGGACGGGGACGTGCTCGGTGTTGCAAGAGGACACATACTGGATTGGGTGGAGGAGAACGGCCTGTCTGTCTGGTCCGATTCAGATTCGGATTCGTCAGCTAACTCGACCGATTCAGATTCGGATTCGTCAGACTAACTCGACCCGGATTGGGCGGTTCCCTAATACTGTACTGAGAACAAGTCCCGCGGCGATTGAAAAGTCCGTCCGCGTAGTTTTTAGAAAGTGTTGTCGTCTTTTAGATTTGTCTTTTTACAACTTCCCGGACACTCAGCAATAGCCCCCCCGCTGGCGCGTCCCCCACTGCACCCGCTACTGGCGAGGGCCCGCAGTCCAACAATCCGTATCTAGACAGCTACGAAACGCTGTACGTTCGGTTTGGCCTTTGCACAGCCCACTACTCGTCGCGACGCACAGGTCCTTTTTTGTCGATGGATTTCTTTTCGGGAGTTCTTTTCTTTTTCCGTCGTTGAGCAGTTGAGTTCTTGAGTAACGCTTTTTGTCGGAAGCCCCGAGGCACAACGACGCGCACAACGACACCCTCCACCTCTGACCAAGGGTATCGCCCTTGGTCGACCAACATGTATGCCCTTGACCATGTTTTGATGGCACCTGGGTGAACAGGGGCGTAGCCCTGGGGTGAAAAAGGGGTAAAATATGCAAAACAGTTTGAGATTATATTTCCAAGAAATCGTGACGCCGTCACATTATACTTTCATGCCTCTGTGGCTCAGTTGGCTAGAGCGTCGGTCTCATAATACACAAGTGTCCAGTCTGCATCTCGCAAATTGTCTCACATCAAAAGAGTTCTAGCATCCACACCGAGTAAATACTCGGCTCACTGCATGAAAACATTCGACTTCGCCCACTTTATCGTGGGCAGAGACGTCCCCCACTATAAGTGGGTTGGTTTAGATGGTTAAACACCGTTTGAGCTATCCGGAGGTCACCGGTTCGATCCCGGTCGGAGGCACTAACCTTTTGCTCCTCACGCGCGCGCGCACAGGCGGGGCTCTCTCATCACCTTCCGACCGGGATGGCTGGATGTGCAGAAAAGAAAAGATGATGTGTCTGAGACGTCGCAGGATGCTATCATACAGGCAGCGGCGCGTGGCGATCGGTGGCCGCAATTCTTTGAATGGTTGTGTACAAGGCGACATCCTATATCATGTGAGCCTATTTTCTGGTCAATCGGTGATCATGCGGCTCCTGGGGGACGCGGCCAGGGTGAGCATGGGTGATGCTCGTTTTGCTCATGTTCATTTTCACGAAAAATGATTCTCAACTCAACATCAGTCGCGGTTCGGTTCGATCCAAGAAATCTCAAAGTCTCTTATTTTTGCCACCCAGCCACACTTCCCTCACCTTTTGATTCGATGTCGACGTAGAGGACGTCGTGCCGATTCCAACGAGCCTATTTTCGTCTCAATCGGCGTTCGGACGGCGATGTACGGGTGCCCGAGGATGGCCGTTTTTGGGTGCTCTGACGAAATCCTCCGTTCATGGGTTCGAAACCCATCGGAGGCAGATTTCTTTGTTTTTGTCCACCCACCCACCTCCCTCACCTTTTGATTCCATGTCGACATAGAGGACGTCGTGACGATTCCAACGAGCCTGCTCACGTCTCAATCGGCGTTCGGACGGCGATGTACGGGTGCCCGAGAGGATGGCCGTCATGGTCGATGAATTTTTTTTGTCTGTGTCTGTCACAGTCAATTTCGTAAAAAATCGCACCGTTTCACCCTCCAAGAACAAGTCATGATGATGACTCGTCCTCACCTCATCAGTGGTGGAGGCGCGCGTTGCCTCCGGTGGTGGTGCCATCCTTGGTGCCATGGCTTTGGACGCGGAGGGTGTGGTTCTAGGCCACGCCGAATACGCCGATGCGCACACGCTGGTGCGTACGCCACGCTCGTTTCCCTCCCCATTCCAGTCGTAGTCGTTGGCCCCGACACTGCTTTCGTCTTCTTTTGGATTCCTGATTTGGGACACCTGCTCTGACACCTCTCCCCTGTTCCTTTCCCCAGGTTGCCTCCACGGGCACGGCGCTTCGGCTACGCGACACGTCCACCGGGGTGGAGAGGGTGTTGCCTGGCGCCGCGCGTCGCATCGCGTGCTTCGCCACGAGCGCGCACTCCGCAACCCCGGTGGTGGCGTACGCCGAGTCTGGCGGTTTGGACCCGAAAATCCACGTGCACCAGGTGGATACCCTGGAACTCGTCACGACCCTTGACGGGGGCGCGCATCTCGGAATCACCGCGCTGGCGTTTTCGCGCGACGGGCGGTGTATCGCGGTCGCGTCCGCGGCTCCCGACCCGACCCTTTCCCTGATCGAAACGCGCACCGGGGAGGTTTTAGTCACCTTTGGTTTACGTTCGGAAGCCACGACGGTTGCGTTTGATCCTTTCGACTCAAACCGGGTTTTGGCAACGCACGTTTCCGGCGGCGTGCTCGCGGTACACCCGGGGGTTACGCTACACGTGGTGGACGAGATCTTTCACGTGAGGTCAGTGACACAACGGCCGCTTTTGGTGGACACGGCGGGGGTCAAACCAGGCGCGCTCACCGCGGCGGCGTGGACCCCGAGTGGCACGATTTTGCTGGGCACCGAGTTCGGGCAAATCTTCGTGGTCGACCCGGACGACGGGTCTCTGATACCGCCACCCGGTGCCGTGCAATCCGCGGTTTCGCAAAACCTGGCGAATGAAACACCGCAACGACCTGTCGCGCCGCCTGGTGTTCCGTACGTATGGGCGTTCGCGGGGAAGGCGCCGGTGTCGAGCTTCGCGTTTTCAACCGCGCGCGCGGCGGTGACGACGGCGACGGACGGAAGCGTGTTTTTTTACTCACCCTTCGTCGCCCCAGCAGACACCGGTCATCTGACCAAGAACAATAAACTGGACACCGTTCTACCGGCACGATTGGTGAAAACAATACCCCTGGGTGTTACCCAGGGGCTTCTTTGCGATAAAAAACAGTTCGCCGGCGTCGCGCGCGTCGCGTTTTCGCCGTCGTACGACGAGTGCGTCGCCACGACGCGATCCGGCGCCGTGTTTGTGTTGCGCGAGTTTCTGGATCTCAGGAACGGCATTCTCGCCGAGGAAGACGGACCGAGCTCGTCCGAACAAGGCATGCGCACGATCAGCGAAGGCGAGGGTGACGCGGTTGAACCCGCGACGCCGGTCGGCGGAACCGCGACGGCGACGCCGTCGCCGTTCGTGTCGTGGGTGCTTGGCGCGCCCGCGGACGCGGATACGGCGGATACGGCAGCAGACGCGACGGCCGCGTCTTCTGATTCCGCTCCAGCGTCGCCTGTCACAGCGTCGTCGCCCGCGCTTTCGGTGTCCGCGGAGGCGTCCAAGCAAGATGCCCTGCGCCGCATCGCGCACCTTCGCGCGCGACTTGAGGATGTCATCGCGCGCAACGACGCGGCTGACGAAGCCACGAAAGTCCCCAGGGGCGAGGTTTTGATGGATGAGACGTTCAAATCCTTACTCGTGGCGGAAGGCGAAACGCGAGTCACGCAGCTCCGCGCCACTTTGGAAAGGGAAAACCTGGTGGCTGATTTTCTGGCGTCGAAAATCAAAACCGAGTGCTGGGACACGATGGAAACCCGCGGCGTCGCAATCGCCGCGCTCAACACCCCGGGGCTATGTGTGCACCGGTACCCTCTTCCGGTGTCGGACAGAACCGCGAGGCTGGGGCGGAGGGTCGCATTTTTGCGCAGGGTGGAGCTCGCGGAGATGGAGCACTTTCGGGATACGGAAGCCGCGAGCGGACACTGCGAAACCGCCACGGCAAGAACTGACGCCGCAAACGCTTTGAGGACGGACGCGAATGCGGTTTTTGATTTACGCGTCGACGCGCCACATGCGGGCGAATCAAAGGTGGGAATCAAGAAAGGGGAAGAGACCGTGGAGGAAGCCCACGTTCCCGGGGCGTACGAATCGATTTTGTACGACCCCACGAAGCTGTACCCTGTTTGGCGGAAAATCTCACAGTTCTTGTTGTTACAGATGACCACGAGGGAAACCAAAACCGGCTTCAACGATGCGTTTGCGTCGATGGAAATGGAGAAGCAGACGTTTGTGGATAAAATCGCGGAAATCAACGCGCGAGTCGTTGATATTCGCAAAGAGCTCGCCGGGCACACGGACGACGACACGCCCCTTTTCGAGTGCCGGCTGGAACAAATGGAGCAGGAGGAGTACGTGCTGCGCGTGAAGGACTCCGAGCTCACCGAAGAGCGGTGGCTTTCGCCTGAGGAGCGCGCTTTGGCGGAGACGGCGGCGGCGGCGGAGCGCGAACGCGTTTTGGCCAAGGGCGAGAACCCCCCCGAAGACCGAGCTTTGCGTGAGATGATGGGCGGGAGGCTGGAGAAAGCCGAGACCGAAGGTGTGCCTGATGAGCTCCCCAAACCGGAGTGGATGATTGAAATTGACAAAGAGGACTGGAACGACGAACAGCGGAAACAAGGGCGGGAGTTTGAAAACAAAGCCAAAACGTACAAAGAGGAACTCGCGCGGCGGCGGGTTTTGCTCGCCGCGGAGCTGGTGAAACTGCACGAAGAGTCATCGGAGACGGTGTTCAAGTTCGACAACGACGTTTTGAAACAGTTCCTGGTCAAGAAGCTGGCGGTGGATTCCAAACTCTCTCTGATGGAGCAAGGCATCGTGGCGTTGGCGTTTGCGGTGGAAACCGGTTTGCGGGACGACGCGGTTGAGGAAACGCGGCTGGTGGTCGCGTTGGCAGACGCGATCGCGACAAGTGTCGCGACACAAAAGGAAGTAAAAACGTTCCAACGTGACCTAGACTTGTGTCGCAAAAAACGAGACACGTGCGACGTCGCGAACCAGAAACTGGACCGCGAGTTCAAGCGCGACTTCGCGGAGACGGACGATTTGTTCGACGCGCTGTTTGCGCTGTACAAACGGCGCAAAGGCGACGCGGCCGGGAAAAAGCACGGCGGGCTGAAACGGTCCGCCAGCGGTACCGGGTCGTTTCAAAGCAGCGTTTCCAGCGGCGGGGTTTCCCCGGCCAGAAGCACCACGCCTGCCATGCGGGTCCCGTCGCCCGGCGGCAGCGTGGAGCGCGGATACGCGTCGCCGGCAACGGAGGTCCCGTCCGCCGCGCTCGCGCACGTCACGGAACACGACCCGTTTCGGTTCGCGTCCGGCCGGCGTGCGGGTGCCGATTTCGGCGCACCGCAACTGCCGATCCCCGACCCCCTGGTTGTCTTCGTTGACCGCCCCGAAGGCGTGGACGACGCGTGGTGGTTCAAACTCGTGGACGCGAGGGAGCGCAAGATGCAAAAGGAGGACGAACTTAAAGTCGTGGATGACCAAATTTCGGAGATGAACCGCTTGATGCGGAAGCTTTCAGACGCGGATCTCACAGCGAGCGCGTCCGTGCAATCGATTGAACAGCAAATCGAAAAGCACGCCGGGAAACGCAAAGACGCCCTGTACGACCTGTCCCTTCCCACGAAGATGATCCAGACGTACGTCGAGGCCCTGGAGCCCGAGTTCGAGCTGGGCAGCGTCGCGGATTTGAAAGCGCAAGCCGCGGCGAAAGCAGACGCGGTGCTTATTGACCGCTCGGTGGTGACGCACCTGAACGAGGTGATCCAGAAGCACGGCGCGGGGAAAGTCGAAACCCTGATTGCGATTAAGGATTTCAAAAAAGGTATCTACGACTTGCAGTGGGAAAAAGAACGCCTCGCCATGGAAGGCGAAGACGCGTCGCACAAAATACGGGAAATCCAAATGGCGAGGGCGCCTGTTGGTTTGTTTCCGGACGTGCTTGTGGACGTGGACTTGGTGAAACCGCCAGGCGGGGGGGCGAAGAAACAAACTGACGCGAGCGCCGGGAGCAAGGAAACGGACACCGCGGCGCAGCGTCGCCGGAACGAACTCGCCAGCCTTGAAGCGAGGTTGGAGCACGCGAAAGCGTTGCACTTGAAGCGCGTGGCGGAGAAACGCTCTTTGTTTGAAAAAACCGAGCGGAAAACGAACGCGATTGCCGAGAAGAACCTTTTGATCGCGGAACAGGCGCGCGAGATGGACGCCGCGACGCGCGACGTCGCATCGCTTCGCGACTCGAGCGCCGGCACGGGCGGCGAGTTGGACAACGCGCGCGAAGCCAAGGCTCGGAAAATGCGCGCGCTCGTCACTCAAAGCAAGCTGCAGCACATCGCGAAGGCGCAGGCGGAAGAAGTCAAGGCGCTTCGAGTGGAGCTGGAACGCGCGAGGTTGCGAACGTTCCCGAGTTTCGTGGAGCGCGCGGACGGGGGGGCGCGGCTGCCGGAAATCAAAGGACGGCGGTGAGCGCGGGGTTTTAAGAAGAACTTGACTTCCTTTTGTCTTTGTTCGTCTCTTTGCACAATTTCCTATTCGTCTCTTCTTTTCCCTGAAGGCGTCTCCTATTCGTGGTCTTTTGGAGGACCCGGCTTATGGCGTAAAAATGAAAAGACCACCTTACTCATCCAGCATCTCCACCTTCCGCCGCGTAGCCGCCACCGCGACTTTCATCGCAGGGCTCACCGCTCGCAGACGGGCGAGATCCGCTACGTCTGACAGATTTTCCGACCCGAGGACGTGCGTGACGACGACTTCGAAGGGAACGCCCGGGATGGCCTCGGGAATGCGTTTCTGCTCCTCGATGTAATACTCCAGTACCTCGAGAAGCCTGCCCTGTACCTCGTGAAGCCTGCCCCCGGCCTTCCATGGGCACATCCACGAGCCCCATAGGCAGCCGTTGTCGCGCGCCCATGTTAACACCTCGAGGTGTCCAACATCTGCCGCACTCTTGCAGGTCGTCGCATCCCACGGGCAACCGTGCTCGCGCGCCCACTTTAAAACCTCGAGGTGCCCGCCCGCAGCCGCCGCCGAGCACGTCTTCGTGTCCCACGCCGCGCCACTCGCTCGCAACCACTTCAGCGCCTCGAGGTTCCCGTCCGCCGCCGCCCTCGCGCACGTCACCCCAATGATCACTTTCCGTACCATTACCTCTGCGGTGATCACCACGGTATCGTCGCGTGACACCAAGCCTTTGTTCAGGTCATCCATGTCCGCTATAGATATGAAGTCAGCATTACCAATACCACGACGTTTCGCGTTGAACGTGTCCTCAGGTCTACTGATGGATCCCCTGCGAACGGATCGAGCTTTTACTGTGGCTTCGTCCTCGTCGTCGCTCTTCGCGGCGCCTTCCACTGTTAAGCTGTAACTCGCAAGCCGCTCCAAGCCGGCATTTGAGGTATCTTTACCTGCCGCGTGAACGTACACCGAAACGTGTTCAGGTGCATCTCTGTTCCCGCGGGGGTACACCTCAATTTGCCACGCCAACCCACCGACGACGAAGTTGCTGGTGTAAAGGTGGTCTTCCGAGATCTTGCTCCAGTTGGGTATCACCAATCGGTGCGTGCCTTTCATCGCATCCGGGTCAGCGGGCACGTTGTCGGTCATGACGGAGGGCTCGGGACGTCGAGTTGCCGCTCGTCGCACGCGAGACGTGGTTTACAACATGCGCGTGTCGTTGTGTGGTCGGAGTCGTTGCTTTGTGACCTGTTTCTCTCGGAGCGTTACGTTTTTCTCGGATCGTCCGATTGTCCGATTCTCGAAAAGCGCGCGATCGAAAAAAAAATGTCACCACCTCGACAGATCTCCGCGCACACGACACTCGTGTGCTCGCTGCTCACGCTACGCGCGGACAGCGGTGCAACGTAGAAGTCACGCCATCCCTGTGGCGTTTGCAGGTACGTCTCGTCACGCGCACGAGCCAGTGCCAGCACCTCGCGATGGCGGAGTCGTCCAGCGCGACGAAGGTGCAACTGCACCTGTACGACCTGTCTCAAGGCATGGCGCGCGTGATGTCCGCGCAGCTTCTGGGCAAGCACATCGAGGGTGTGTGGCACACCGGCATCGTCGCGTTTGGGGAGGAGTGGTATTTCGGGGGTGGCATCCAGCGCGGCGCCCCCGGGTTCACGCACTTCGGCCCGCCCTTACAGGTTCTTGAGTTGGGCGAAACCCACCTACCACGCGAGGTGTTCGAGGAGTTTCTACAAGACATCGCCCCGAGGTTCACCATGCGCACGTACAACCTGCTTAAGCACAACTGCAACAACTTCTCCGACCAAGTCGCGGAGTTTCTGCTTGGTGTTGGAATCCCGGAACACATCGTGAACCTGCCGGACGAAGTGCTCAGCACGCCGTTCGGGCAGCAGCTCATGCCCATGCTCTCCATGATGGACGCGCAGATGCGCACGGCGTCGGAAAGCGGCGGCGGCGGTGGAGGGTTCGGAGGGGGGTTCGGAAGTGCGCAACCGCCGCCGACGCGTCGAGCGGTTTCGGTGGAACAAGCGGTGCCGACGACGCAACCGGCGCCGGCGCCCGCGAAGCCGTCCGCGCCAATCGTTTCCGCCGCGTCGTCACGGGAAGCGGTTGCTGTCGCGGCAGAGACTCGCGCTGCAGATGCTAAACACGCTTTGGAAACCGCAATCAAAACCGAGTTCGCGAAACTCGTACAACAAGGTATGGCCCCGAACGAAGCCGCCGCGGCGGCGGTGAAAGCGGTGCGGGAACGAGCCGCGAAATAAAACTAGACTATTTATATTTTCAAATGACCTATTCGAACTGTACAAGGGCGATACCCTTGCGCTACTGCACTCCCTTCTACACGAGCGCCGCGTCCGCCCACGCGGCGCCGTCGCAGAATCTCGCCCGTACGGGTTCCGTCGCGAGCCCGGGGGCTTCGCCTCCCCCGTACGTAAGCCCCCCGCCGAGCCTCCAGTGCGTCGGGGCGACGGACCTCGTGCGCAGCGTCAGCGTGGTGGCGCCGCGCACGTCCACGTCGACGCGCGCGGCGCTGTTCACCACCGCGGCGTACGCCGTGACCCCGTCCCTCAGGACTTCGAAGACGGCGCCGCACTGCGGGTTACCGTCCGTGCATTTGCCGCACCCCCCTTGCTCCACGGGGTGAAACCACTCCCGGACGATACCAGGCCGCGCGGTGAACCTCGTGAACCTCATTTCCTTGCGGCGCATGGTTGTGAGGTTGAAGGTGATTTCCGCGAAGTTTTGCGACGGCACGGCCGTGCCGTTGGCGTCGACTGTTTCCGTAATCGGCGGCGGCAGCATGCCCAACCCTTTCACCACATCGGAGTGCACTCTGGTTGCGATACACTCGTCAGAACGCGCACCAAGCGCGGTGACGCAAGGCTCCTCCGGGTACAAGTGGATCTGCGAAACGTTGTGTGCGGTGAACCCGGAACAGTCGGAACAGATTACTTTTTGAAACGAACTCGAATCGCTCGCCGTTTGCGCCGTCGCCGGAAACGACGTGTAGCACTCTCCTTTGTTCCCCGTAATCGCGTTGGCTTCGGGGCAGAACTCGCCACTCGCGGGTGTGCCTAAAGCAACGCCGAGCATGCAAGACAGGTGCAACGGCGTGACTCGCCGGCCGTGGGTGTTGACGCGCCCGTCCATCGCCGCATCTTCGCACGTCGTGGACGCGAGGTACAGCGGCCTTAACAAACACCCTTTCGAGGTGTCGGGGAGGTAGTTACGCTCGCACTCGCAATTGCCGGACACGAAGTCGCACCGACCGTGCCCAGCGCAGTCGTTCGCGCAGTACGTCCACTCACACGCGTCTCCGAAATACCGCCCCGCGCAGTAACACTCGCCGGAGGCGTAATCGCACGCGCCGTGTCCGGTGCACTCCGCTTGTTCCACGCCGAACAGGGAAAGCAGGTGCCTTTCCCGTTGTTCAAGCGCCCGAACCTCTTCCGGGAACTCTCGGGCACGGAACGCGACGCCTCGTGAGGGGGTGGCGTTTGCGTAGAACGGGTCCTTTTGACGCGCCTCTGTTGCGTCGGCTGATGACCCGAAAACCACGTACGCCACCCCGAACGCGGCGGCGCGTACCGAAAATTGATCCCCCGGAATGCTTCCCAAAGGCGGCGGGTCGCCGTTCGTGGGGGACAGGAGAACTTGACTCACCTGCCACCCGAATTTTTCGTACTCGTCTTTAAAGCTCTGCGCGCCTCTACTCACGTCAACCCCCTCTTTCACCAGGTACCGCTTCGCACACGGTTGCAGGGAACAATCGGCGCCGAAAAACGGAAACAAACAAGCGCACTTCCCCGTTCCACCAACGCAATCCACCTCGCCGGTTTCTTTGTCCTTTTCGCAAACCTGCGTGGAGTCGCACGCGCCTCTGTTGGAACACGCGTTCGGACAGGAAACGTGCGAGCAATCCAAATTGCCGTGTCCGGCGAAGCAGCGGCAGGTTGGGGGGAACACTGAGGTGTCGCAAGCGCCGTTACCAACGGCGCAGTCGTTCGCGCACCGGAACGCGTACGAGGCGAGTTTCGTTTCCAGGCCGAGCAAAATCTGTGAGTGGAAAAGAAAAGGGTCAGTCTTGAGTCTTGTATTGGGCGATTTATATACCGTGGGTAAACAGTCTTGTAATCTGATGCACTTATTGTAGTTGTAGTGCTGTCTGACTGCACTTCATACAGGGCATCAAACAGTGTGTCAGGATTTGGGAAAGGCCCAACACGTACCTGCGCCAACCCGCCTTGGTTGTCGCTACCCGCCAGGCTCGCGTCCGTGGCGAGTTCCGCTGACAAGGACGCGACGGCTTCCCTTCTGTGGTAGGGAATATCGTCCGCCGCGGTAATTCGAATTGAGCCCGGCATCAACTCGCCCTCCCCTGGCCAAGGCCACGCGTGCGGCACGTCCATCGTGATCGATACGTTCACCGTGGGCAACGGGGTGTGCGCAATTGCGTCGATCCCGCCCACGCTCGCCACGATTGTCAAGCCGGAGCTCGTGGGCTGCCACATTGCTTCGTACCGCGCGGGCAGGGAAAGGAACTCCTCCCACCGCTTCGCGTAAGAAGTCGCGCGTCGCGCAACGCTCTGCACTAAACCCATCAAATCCTGCGACGCAAGCGCGGCGGCGACCAAGTCGACGTGCGGGAAATCGGGCGGGTCCATCACCGCCTCTATGAACCGCAAACCGCCTTTGTCCAGACGTAGGTACAAGTACCGCAAAGCGACTAACCCGGCAAAGTCACAGGAAACCACTTGTGGGTGTCTCCAAGAAGAAAACGTTTCCGTGCCATTCGAGTTGTTATACGACAAACCCGTCTGCGTCGCCGCGTCGGTTTCCGACCAGCACGCCGTTGGAATCTCCACGACCATTTCTTGGTCGTTCAAGCGCCGAGCCGTGAGGCCGTATCCCAGCCCGGGCACGGGTCGCAGGAACCCTCCGTATTTGTGTCCCGATCCTGAAATCAACGTATTAGACGCACCAGGGCCACCCCCACCCGCGGGCTGCCACATCACAAGCGTCCCTTTCGCGGAGTTTTCCATGAAACCCTGAAGCTGCGCCATCCACCCTTCCGGGTTACCCCCCGCCAAGGACGGCGCGCTCGCCCGGGCGCGGCTGACCTGCAGTTCCTGCGCGCGTACTCCCGCTTCCAGGGCGCTTATGAGGTCCATCATCTCGTTTGAAATCCCACTCGCCCTAACCGCCGCGATTAGCGCGCGCGACTCCCCGGAATCAACCCGGGTTTCCTGCAGAAGGTTGGTGAGTAACGTCCGCGTCGCCGCCGCCGCCGGGTCCCGCGCGGTCCACGGGTACACCGTCGCGGTGGACGGACTTCGCGCCATCGCGGTAAGCGCGCTCCTCGCCTCCAGGTGATACGCGTTCCGCTGCGCCGTACGGCGCACGATGTTGATTTCCCGTAACGTAGGCCAGTGGAAGGACTTGTCCGCTTCTAACAAAGGCGAGTAGTTGGGAAGCACGTGCACGACGAACTCCTGGTACGCGGTGAAGGTGAGGTCGGTGACGCCCAGTCGCACTAGGTGAAACCCGCCTTCCCGGCACCGGTCTTTCGCGGGGTGCCACTGGTCGGACCGGCAGTTCACGTCCCCACGTAAAGGCGTGCCGCTGATCACCTGCGTCGCGGGGTCGAACCTCATGAACCTGATTACGATTAACAAGAAAGTGTCAGTCTCTCATAATGTGTGTGAGTAAACAGTCAGGGTAATCGGGCCGATCAGGGAGGCGGAATGTGGTGATTGGGAAAGTTCCTTACCCCGGTAACACGACCGCGGTGAAAAACAACTCGTCTCCGTCGTCGTCATCCGCGGCGGCTTTGTACCGGTACTGCGAATCCTCAAACGCGGCGGTGATAGGTTTGCTGATCCAGTACGGCGCGTCCAGGTACGTGAACCCGCGTTTCGGAACCCCCGACTCCAAACTCGCCTCGCCTAGCAAACACGCGCTGAACGGGTACTCCACGCTCTCGTCGCCGCAGTGCCCGGCTTGGTGGCCTCCGAACGGGCCTTGCCGTAGGGTGCGGTCGTAGTCACCCACCACGACGGTCACGGTAACGCCGTGGCCCTCCCCCGCGGGCGTGACGCACGTCAAACTCCCGCGCTGCGTCATCCCCAAACTTCCACACTCCTTGTCGCCTATAAACACCACGACGCCGTCCGCGGAGTTGCCGAAATTCGCGCCGACTATTTCAATCAGCGTGCCACCCGCGCGCGGGCCCCCGATTGGAGTTACCGATTGAATAGTGATCCAAGCCGCAGGCACCACGAAGTTATCAACCGCGACCCACCCCCAATCACCGGCGCGGTAGTCGTACACGTCCAGGGTGAACTTTTCGCCCCGCATCAAAGTTAACTGAGATAAATAAAAGAAAGTGTCAGTCTTATATGGGCAAACAGTTTTGGGATTTGGGAAATAAAATGCGTACCTCCTCGGCGGTCCACCCCAGGGTTTCCCAGTGCCTTCGGGACCTGATTGGCTTCACCGCGAGGCGGCTGCCGTCGGAAACTCTGGTCAGCGTGACACCCATGGTCCCCTCGCCGTCACTGGCGAGCGGAAACGTGCTTTTGGGCATGTCAGGAACCGTGGCGTCGCCGCCGTTCGCTTCAAACGTCAACCCGCCGCTCCCGAGCACAAAAGGCACGGATTTGACGTGCAGCAGCCCGTGCGTGTCTTCCCGTCTGTCCCACGGGTACGCGCTGCACAGCTGGTAGGTTCCGGAAAAAGCGGAAAGGTAACAGTGTTTCTTCACCGCGAAGTTGGGTACGCCAGCGGATACTAAATCCCAAAACGGGTAAAACCCGCCCTCTTCGAACCCCCACCGCAGCGGAGGGACGTCGTACTTCTTTTGGTAATAAGGTTCCAGGCGGTCCCGCCACACCGCGGGGGGTAGCTTTTTACCCGTCACGGTGTAAAGAAGGTTGCCGTTCTCGTTCGCGACGGCGGGCACGCGGACCCCGCCGAGGGGGGGAAGGTCGTAACACTCCAAACCTTTGGCGGCGTTTTCCTGGTACGACAGCTTGTAGTCGCACCCTTCGTCGCCGAGCGGCTCGTCGGGCGGCCCCAGCGAGCTTCCCCGGTACGCCCACTGCTGCGGCCCGAACCCGGGGCCGCCTTGCGCACCGTACGCGCTCCCTAGCGGCAAATCGGACGTACACCCGAGCTCCCGTAACTGCGAGCGTTCCAGGTTGGGGCCGCACCGGCGTTTCGCGTTGCTGTACAACTGGCTCGCCCCCGTGCCCAATCCAGGGAACTCGGTGTTGAACCCCAGCCCGGTATCCACGGTTTTCTTGCCTTTGTCCATCCCCGCGCTGGTTTCGTCGTGCTCAACCTGGTACCACCCGTCCTTCTCGAACTGCAGGATCTTCTCAGGCACCACGATGCCGGTGGTGTCGAGGTCGCCGGTGTACCGGGTGACGTACTCGGCAATCTCATCCTCGTACAGCTGCTCGAGGCCCCAAACCCCGGTCACGGGAGCAACACGCAACGCGAGCAACACCAGCACGAACAGCAAAACAGGCGCGCCACGCAGAAAACGCCGCGCCCCAACGCCCATCCCGCGCAGCGGCGGCGGGCCACGGGCAGGCGTGGGCACCGCGCAGCGCCCACTGGCACATCTCATCAACGGTTGTTGACTGTTTTGGCGGGTCGGCGAAAATCAAAATCGAGGAAAGGTTTTTGCGCCTCGCGAAGCGCCCGCGAAGCGTTTGGCGTCGGTGTGAATCGTGTTGGTATTAGGGCATGAATCGTGTTTGTATTAGCAAAACTCTCCCTCACTTCGCATTAGCCGCCGCCGCTCGGTGTTCCGCCACGGCCAGCATTTCGTCAAACTCAGGCACCAAGCGCTGCGTTGCGCGGTTCGCCGCGAGCGCGGGCAGCACGACTTCGCGCAGCAGCGTTCTTTTTTCCGCACCCGCGATTGTAGGCACCCACCGCCCGGCGTTCGTGTCGCCCTCGCCGTCGATTTCTTCGCTTCCCTCAACAGGAAGGACCACCACCGCCCCTGACAGCGGACCTAAAAGCGACACGCAAAGCTCGCGCAGCGGTACCTGCGCCTGCTCATCCGCGCCCTCCGCGGCGAGGTGCCGTACATAAGCCCGTAGCCAGGTTCGGTATTCGTTTTTCGACCCCAGAATCTCGGCGGAGGCGAGCAGGCACTCGAGGTGCCTTCCCGTTTCTTTCCTCGGCGCGGGGGCGTTGGCGCCGCCTTGCAAAAGCGCGGACGGGCCCATCCCCACCGCGGCTCGCGCGGCGGCTACTTGCAGCGCGTGCAGCTCCCCGCCCGTTCCGCCTCCACCCGCCCCAGGCGGCAGCCTTAGCCTGGTGGTGAACTCGCTTCGCGGGAATGAGTGGTCCGCGACCCTCGCCCAGGCTTTTAAACGATGTTGAAACACGTACGCGTGGCCATCCGCGAACTGCGCGATTGGCGCGCCGCTTACGGACAGGCGCACGCCCACCATGGCCGGCGCGGGCGGCGCTCTCGGCCCAATCAACAGCGGCGCCACGCTTTCCCGCATGGTCTGCCTTTCCTCGCCGGGCACGCCGAGTTCCCACACAATGAGCGAGCAGTCGCCGCACACCGCGACTAACCGCCCGCCTCTGGCGCTGACGAAGGCGACCTTGCCGGGAAGCACCAGCGGAGGCATCGCCCTTCGCCCTGCAGGCGTGTACAGCTGCGTGGTGCCGTTTTCGAAAAAAACCGCCGCGAACTCGGCGCTGCCGACGATGTGCGTTGCCCGTGAATCGGAACACCGGTCACTCCACCGCGCCACGCCGCCCGAGCTACAAACAACGTCGCAGTGTTTCTCCGCGTTGCGTGCTTCCAACATCGTGGGGCCTCGGCGGGCTGAGGTTTCGCGCCCCCCCCCCTCGGACTCCACCACCGCGGCGAACGGGTCCGCGTCACCGCTCTCGAGCTGGCAGTGCAACGTCGCTGGCGCAGAGGCGGTGGGCATCGCAGCCGCGCCCGCGGCACCAGGCGCGAGCATCATCACAGTCGTGTGCCCTCGCCCGGGCGGAGCTCCGTGGTGCGTGTGTTGCGCGAAACCGTGCTGCGACGCGCCTCTGGAGTCGCCGCCCCGAGAATCGCCCGCCCCGAACCCGCCCATCGCGTTTACCTGCACGCGCTTGCCGTTGTCGTTCATGGGCGTGGGCTCCAAACGACGCTTGCCCAAGGGACTATTGGTCGGCGCGAACGACGGCGCCGCCGCGGCGGAAACGAAACCGCCGCCCTGCGGCACGGGCATGATTCTCCGCCGTCCGTCGTTCCCCACGGTCTCCCGTTGCGCCTGCGCGGTGGGTGCTGTTGTGGGCGCTCCCGGCACTGTTTTCGCCACAGGCCCGGCACCTGCACCCGCGACAGGGTCCGTCACCACGGAAGAGTTTTCCACAACAGCGTTGCCGTTCCCGACAACTTGCGGCGCGACGCGTTTCGGCGCCTTTGTGTGTTGCGCGGCCTCCGGTGGCGCGTTCGCGACAGCGGGCGTTCGCGCCGGCGGAAGGGGCGACTTCGTGGGCGTCGTCGCTGGGGGCGGCTTGAACTTCAAAAGCGAAGGGTCTTCCAGAATGGGCCCTACGCGTCGCCGCAGATCGCCGTATTCCTTTGATAGAAACGCGCGCGTTTCGGTGTCGGTCATGGCGCACCCGAGCTCGCTCGCGTCAAACGTAAAAACCGCGACGGTTCCGTCCGTTGAGCACGCGATGAGGGAATACCCATCCGGTGACCAGCACGTATCCACCACGGACTGCGTGAAACAAGTTTTCACAATACACACCGGCTTCGGCCGGTTCGTCGCCCACACCGTCATCTTGCAGTCCTGCGAGCCGCACGCGATGACGGTGTGCGGCGTCGCGTCTCGCGCGGCGGCGGTTAGTTTTTTGCAAACCTTCCCGTTTTCGTCCTTGTCACTCGGCTTGAACAGCGCCGGGGAGAACCTCACCGTGACCACAGGGCCTTTGTGTCCCACGAAGTCGAACTTGCTTCCCCAATCACCTCTTTCCAACACAGATGCGGTGTGTGAGGGTTTCTTGTACGAGTTACACGTCGTCACGGCTTTGCCGTCGGGGGACCAGTCCAGGCGCATGGAAAACGTGTTTCCCATGCTACTCTGATACGGCTCGGTGATTTTAGAAACAACGCTCCAGTCGTCCACCCGCCACACGATGACTGATTTGTCATCCGCCTGCGTACAGAGGTACTTGCCAATAGGGTCCCAGGAAACGCCTTTCACGAAGGACGTGTGTCCTTTCAGGGTCTGGACTTTCTGGCCAAGTCGGGGGTCCCACACTATGACCAAGTTATCCAGGGAACACGACGCTAACATGGAATCGTCCGGTGCCCATGACAGGTCGATGACGTCGCTGAGGTGCCCCCTTAACGTCTGGCAACTCACCCAGTTCTCCACGTTCGGCGCGTCACTGCTGCCGAACGCGGCCCGCCCCGGCCCCGGCCGCTTTTCGTACAGGAACACGTTCGTGTCCGTGCTCCCCGACGCCAGGAACTGGCCGTTTTTCGAAAACCGCACGCAGTTCACGGTGTTGAAGTGCTCACTCAGCGTCGCGAGGATCTGCGGCACGTTCGGGTCACCCTCCACGGCCCGGTCCTTGATTGACGCGAGGTTCCACACCTTGACCTTCTGGTCCCCGCCCGCGGTGGCCAAACGGGTGCCATCGGGGTGGCAATCCACCGAGAAAATAGGCGACCCGCCGTCGTGCTTCACGAACTCGGGCTTGTAGATGTGCACCATCTCGTCGATCGTTTCACCTACGCGCAAACAGTCTCCCACGACCACCGAAAACCGCTGGGAAGTCTCGTAGGACACGTCCGGCCCCGCAAAGACACTCCGTAGTGAAGTCGCGGCTTCGACGCGAAGACCCGGACCCGTCCCGGTGCGTACGGCGCGGGTGGATCTGCGCCCCCGGTTGTGCCCGTTTGAATCTGGCTATGGAAAAAGGTGGCCACTTTTTTCAAAAGCTGTGGCTCGCCCTGAAAAGCGACATGCGTCTGCCCTTTTAAATCAATTCCGCATGGCGTCCGCGTCGGCAACCGCCCCGGGGTGCGTGCGGTGGCGATGCACGCGAAGTTTTCCCACGGGCTCGCAAGTACCGTTGGGAACACACGCCGCCAAACGCGCCAGCCGTCCCCAAAGAGTCTCCACCAAGACCTGCGTGAAACGAGGCACGTGGGGTTCTCCCGAATTTTCGGCCGGCGGCGACGACGACCGTGCCGACAAATCGGATTCGGTGTCCTTGAACCTGGACGCCGATGACGCGAGCGAGACGGGTATGGACCCCCCCTCTGCCGGCGTGCAAAGCTTCGAACACGACCGCACCGATGGGATGCCCAAAATGCCCCCGTCCACAATAGAGATGCAGAACCCGGGAAAGTGGTCCCCCATCGCGTACGCGTTTCTCGGGGATGCGGTGTGGGAGCTGTACGTGCGGCGGTTGTTTTTCGCGCCCCCCACGCGGCCGCTGGAGTACGACCTCAAGTGCAAGCGAGCGGTGAAGGCGGAGGCGCAGGACGTGATACTGCGGATGCTGCTGGCTAACAACATCTTCACAGGTAAGGAGAGTTGGGTTGTTGTTGGTCGGAAAAGACATCGTCGTCATGACGATGTCGACTGTTGCGTCGACTGTTGCGTCGACTGTTGCGAAGCTTTCCTAAATGCATTTGCAGTACAACACAACATTCTCTGACCTCTTCGGGTCTTCCCTGCCTTCTATTTCAAAAAACCAACCAGACGACGAGCTAAGAATAGTAAAGTGGGGCCGCAACGCGTCCTACGGAAGCATCCCCACCCGGTTGCGGGGTAAGGGGAAAGGGGGGCACGCGATTTATAGGAACGCTTCCGCGCTGGAGTGCGTGGTTGGGTATTTGTACATGACGGATTTAGCGCGTTTGGAATTTATAATGGCCGACTTGGGCGTGGCGATTGATAACGTCGCGGGAGACAAGTGATGAGGTTCCAGTACGTGTCCAACTGTTGTACTTGCGATACGTGTAAACTTGTTGTACGCGCGGTTGAATCTTTTATCCGTTGTGTGGCCCCGTCGTGTGAGATGGATATTCTCGTTCTTGGTGTCGTCGCCGCGCTGCGAGTTTTTCAGATCTACGTACCGCTAATCATCATCTCGTGAACCATGCGCTTCTCGTGGGTCACCGTTCCCAGTCTCCGCCCCAACCCCTTTCCCACCTACAACCTCCTTCCCCTCGCTTTGTTGTTCACGCAGCACATCAGGGACAGCCCAAGGAACCCGCCGTAAATCACCGCGGTCCAGAAACAGTTCCGCGCCGCGATCTCGTGCTGGTTGGAAGGGCCGCCCTCTACTTTCCAGTCCTTCGGCATGTATGGGTAGTTCGAGTTGAACAAGCTGCTTAAACAAAGCAGGAACACCACGGCGAACGCGGACAAGCCGCCGCAGCACACGCTGCACGCCGGGCTCGTCAAGCACGAGACCAAGCCCGACATCGTCCTGGGGAGCTGCGCGCCGCGCAGTACTGATGTGCTGAAAACCAAAGAAGCAGATTTACTCAAAACTCAAGTCACAACTTCGTCGGCACTTTCTTTCCAGATCTTCGTCACTGCATCGGGGCGCGGTGTTCGTCCCCGAGCGACATGTTCACCCCCGAATCCCTTTCCCTGGCGCGCGGTTTGGTGAGCCCCGCGTACATCGCGCAGGGCAGCCAGGCCACGGCGCGGCGCAGCAAGCTTTTGACGAGTTTGCTATCCGAGCGCCGGCTTCCAAGGAACGGGTGGGACGACCAATCCATCGAGCAGTTCCTTCACGAATGCGCCTTGATGGACAGCAACACGTTCGTGGATAACGTGGGGGTGGGCGAACGCGAGGCGCGGGTGTTTTCGCCGATAGTCGCAAGGCGGCACTTCAACCTGGCGCACGGCATCGGGCGGTCGGGGGACGTCGCCGCGGAGCAACCCAAAGCCGCGGGCAGCTCGTTGCTTTCCAAGCTGACCAACCTGTTGGTCGCGGATGCGTTTCGGGTGGCCGGTTTGGAGGACTGCGGCGCCGCGCTCGTGTTACCGCTGGCGACCGGGATGACGCTAACCCTGGTGCTGCTTAGTATGAGGGAAGCGCGAGGAGGAAACTGTTTGCAAAACCCACTCAGAGCATCAAGAGTGGTGTGGTGTCGCCTCGACCAGAAAACGTGCGTCAAAGCCGTGGTGGGCGCCGGGCTGACGCTGGATGTGGCGCCGATGAAACTTTTGGGGGACGAGCTCGTGACGGATTTAGACGCGGTGCGGGCGCTTATCATGGACCCCGAAAAAGGAGGCCCGGAAAGCGTCGCGTGCGTCGTAAGCAGCACCTCGTGCTTCGCCCCGAGGGCAAGCGACGACGTCGTCGCAATCGCAAAGCTCTGCGCGGAAATAAACGTGGGGCACGTTATCAACAACGCGTACGGCGTGCAGAGTAAAAAAATCTGCGGCGACGTACGTGCTGGGGCTTTCCCAAATCCAAACACTGTTTACGGACCTGTGTGGAGTGCAGTCAGCAAGTCTTACCACTGCAATACTTGCACAAGAGTAGACGACTGTTCGGCCCGATTACTCTGACTGAATGCTCACACAAGTCACGGGAAGACTGACCCTTTTCGTTAACAATCACAGATCACAAAAGCGTGGCGCCGAGGCCGCGTGGACGCTGTTGTGCAGTCGACGGATAAAAACTTCCTAGTGCCGGTCGGGGGCGCGGTGGTGGTGTCTTGCGCTAGTGACAAGACGCCGCTGACAGACAGAGTGAGGAAGGCGTACCCCGGCAGAGCCAGCATAGCGCCGTCGCTTGACGTTTTGATCACGCTACTTGCGCTCGGGGAAAGCGGCTGGCGCGCGAAGCTCGCGGAGCGCGAAGAGAACTTTGAGTACATGAAGCAGTGTTTGACGATAACGGCGGGGAAAGTCGGGGAGCGGTTACTGGCGACGCCGGGGAACCCGATTTCAATGGCGGTTACGTTGTCCAAGCTGCAGGGGGATCTAAGGCTGATTGCGGGAGAAAGCGGCGACGACGCGAATGATGACTCAAACGAAAAAGATGACTCAAACGAAAAAGAAAAAGAAAAACAGAGGGAAACGTCGGTTTCGTTTTTCGGGTCCATGTTATTTTCGCGCGCCGTCTCGGGCACAAGGGTGGTGGTGCCTGGCAAGACACAGGAAGTGGGCGGGCACACGTTCGTTGGCTTCGGCGCGTCGTGTGACAACTACCCGGTGCCTTATTTCACCGCAGCAGCGGCGCTCGGGGTGACGCGATCCGACGTGGATGTTTTCTGCGCCAGGCTCGAAAAGGTGTTTGCGGAGTTTCGGAAAAAGGCGACGAAGGACCCGGGGCGACGGAAACTGGAAACGGAGCCATCCGCGACGGACGCGGAAACGCCCCCGGTGTAGGCTCTTTAGACCTTCCTTAATGAAATGTATCCAGTTAGAATGAATTTGAGGGTTTTGTGCTTGTGTGCGGGACGTGTTGGTGTGTCCGCGGTGCCTAAAGCGGACGATCGATGGCCGCGGGCCCGGTGTTTTACGTAAGCCTTATTAACGTCTGAAAATCTAAACCCGAAAAATGAAACGTGCCGACGGAGGACCAATTCAATCGCGCGTTCATCTCTCTCGCTCATCGCGTCCACGTGCGCGTCGCGTAATTTATGTCGTCACACCGCGCCGGCATCCCTGAGAAGCTGAACAATCGCCGCGTGGCCCTTTTCAGCGGCAATAACACGCGCCGTCACGCCGTCATCCCTCGCCTTGTTAATGTCCGCGCCCGTCTCGATCAGCGCCCGCACCACCGTCTCGTGGCCGTTACGAGCGGCGGCGCACAGCGGCGTCGCACCGCCATCCATCGCCTTGTTGACGTCCGTGCCCAACTCGATTAGCGCCCGCACCACCGCCTCGCGGCCGTAATAGGCGGCGACGTTCAGCGCCGTCACGCCGTCATCGTTTGCCATGTTAATGTCCGTGCCCAACTCGATCAGCGCTCGCACAATCGCTTCGTGGCCCTCTAGAGCGGCCACGCACAGCGGCGTCGTGCCGTCATCACTTGCCTGGTTGACATCCGCGCCCAACTCGATCAGCGCCCGCACCACCGCCTCTTGACCGTTATGAGCGGCGATGTACAGCGGTGTCGCGCCGATACCCCTCGCTAAGTTGACATCCGCGCCCGCTTCGATCAGCGCCCGTACTACCGCCTCGTCGCCCCTGATAGCGGCGTTGCAAAGCGGCGTGTCCCACGGGCAGCCGTTCGCGTGCGCCCAGTGCAGCACCTCGAGCTGTCTGCCCTTCGCCGCCCCACGGCACATATACACGCCTCACTTGCAGCCGTTTGCGCGCGCCCATTTTAGCACCTCGAGGTGCCCGCCCTCCGCCGCTGCCCAACACGTGCCTTCATCCCACGGGCAGCCGCCTGCTCGCAACAACTTCAACTTCTCGAGCTGTCCGCTCCTCGCCGCTGCGTTACATAGGAACTCTTTACGCGACAGACGACCTGCCAGATGCAGGCGTAGTACCGCGCTTAAACATCCGAGCTCCGCAGCACGTTTTTCATCAATTTCCTCAAACCGAAGCCCCGTCGCCGCCACCGTGTCGCGCATCGCGCGGCTCACCGCTGGGAGCCGTGCCAGATCGGCGGGGTCGTCGAAATGCTGAGGATGTGCGTCACGACCAAGTGGTTGGGGAGGCCGAGGAAGGCCTCGCCCGCGTCGGCAAGGCCCGCGGGAGTAGTGACAGTCGCGATATCACCGCTCGCGCCAGTCATGGCAGTATGCGCTTTGCGTTTGAGGGACATGTGGCGTGTGCGCTTCGTTGTGCGTCGAGGCTTCCGAGGGGCGGTGTTTCCCGAAATTTTTCATCCAGGAAAATCCACATTTCGTTTCAAGACGCGATTCCTCCCTTCGCCGGTCACAGATCTCTCGCACGCGCCGCCTGCCTTGGCCAAGATGCGTGACCAAGTTCTGTGCCGCTCCCGCGCGCGCGTTCGCGCCGTGGACCTCTTTGGCCCGGGTGAGACCGTGGGCGCGCTCAAAACTCGCGTCCTGTCCCTGGACGGCGTCCCCGACCCCGCCACTACGTGTTCAATTCGCGTGGTGCACCAAGGCCGATGGCTCGCGGACGAGACCCGGTGCTTGTCGGACGCGGGCGTGGGCCCCGGCAGCGCAATCGAGCTCACGCTGTCCGGTTTAGCAAAAGGCGGAGGCGGCGATGGCGGCGCAACGGGCGCGGAGTCCCGGAGCTGTTACCTGGAGATGTACGCGGACGGGGGGGGGCAGGGATTTAGCACGAAGCAAGAATCCCTGGGGGGCTTTGTGCGGTACTCCACGCAATCGACGGTGAAGGACCGGGACGAGCGCGAGGAAGATTTAGCGCGGTGGCACTGCTGTACGCTAACAGAAGAGCCTCTTGAGCTCAGGGACGGCGCTATTGTGTGCGACCGGCTGGGGAGCCTTTTCAACAAGGAGCCCGTGATTGCCGCGCTGACGGATTCGGCGGTGAGCAAAGTGCCGCTACCAAAAAGGCTGGCGCACGTGACCGGGCTGAAAGCGCTGACCACGCTGAAGCTACACCGAAACGAATCCAACGATTCATCTTTGAATCCCACAAAAAACGATTCAAAGCTTCAAGGCGTGAACCATGCGTCCTTCCGCCTGTCCGTCTCGGCGCTGTTTTCGTGTCCCGTGTCCGGCTTGGAGATGAACGGTAAGACCAAATTCTTTGCGCTGGCGCCGAGCGGTTTGGTGGTCAGCGATCGCGCGCTGCGGGAAGCGAAGAGCACGGTGGACGACATGCTAGGCCCGGATGTTTCGTTAACGGACCAGGAAAAAATACAAATCAACCCCAAGGGCGACGAGCTTACGCTGGTAACAGAAACGCTCGCACTGGAGGCGGCGAAGAAAGCGGCGAAGAAGGCGAAGAAGGACAAGAAGAACGGCGTGGCCGACGAGAAAGACGAGAAGAAAGAAAAAGAGGACGGCAAAAAGCGCGAGCGCAACGGGTGCGACGACATGGGCATCGAGCAGTTGAAAAAACAAGCCAAGCTTTTCACCGCAGGGGACCACGCCCCAGCGGGGGCGGACAAGGACGTGTACGCGTCCCTGTTCACCAGCGCGTCCGCGGAAACTAGGGGGGAGGAGACGTATTTGAGCCGGAACGCGAGGAAAGCGTGGTGACTTTTCTTTTCTGATTTTACAAAATCCTTGCGTTTTGTGCTACGGGTATGCTGGTACCTTTTACTAGCTAGTGGTCCTTCCACGTATGATCACACATCTGCTTCTATTCAAAGTCAGATTCATCGTCCCCCAGCCCCGATTTGCGGCTCGATTTGAACCAGGAAGCCTTCCTGTCCAGCCCCGGGGCGGCGCCGGCGGCGGCGTCGCCCGCTTTCGCTTTCTTTGAAAACCCAAACACGCTTTTCTTTTTCGAGCCCGCTTTTTCAAGAACCAGCCTCAGGTAAGGCGACTCCGCCTTTTCGCTTTGCCGGATGGCGATTTTCAAATCGTCGGAGGTTTTTAGGGTGATGTGGTGGTTGTCCTGGTCCTCGAACTTTATGACATAAGTCTCGATGAACACCTTACCGACCGCGATTATGAGCTCTTCGTAGGACGCGTCGGGATCGACTTCCAAAAACCGAATGTCATCCTCCAGAAACAACTTGACGTTGATTTTCTCTTCGTCCGTTTTCTCGGGCGGTTCGAACGTCTTCAGCCGGTCTATTTCGTCCATCATCTCCTGGATATCGCGGTTCAAACGCTCAACCTCCTCCTCCGCTTTCAAACGCAAATCCTCCTTTGTGCTGACCGCCTTTTGAAGACTCACCCGGAGCTTCTGTTCCGCCTCCAGTTGTTTAATCAAGTGCTCGCGCTGTTTCCGCTCGGACTCGAAGTCGGACAAAATGTGCAACCGGCTTTTGCGCTCCGCTTCTAACTGCTTTTGCAACGAGCCTTTGTCCCTGCCTTCGCTCGCGAGCTGGTCTTGAAGCTGCTTCACGAGTTTCTCGCTGGCGGCTATTTTGTCGTTGGAAAGCTTGTGCTGCGCGACTTCGTGGTCCAGCTTGGAAACGGTATCGCCGTGCGACTTGGCTTCGTTGTCCAGCTCGCTTCGCAGTTGCTCAATCGAGTTCAGGCGCGCTTCGAGTTGCGTCAGCAGGTCCTGCCTGGACCTCGAAAACTGAGACTGCAACGCGGTTTGCTGACGTCGCATGTCCTCCACCTGGCGCATCATCCCCCGTCGCTCCTCCTCCGCGGCTAGTAATTGTTGTTCCTGTTTCCCCCGCGACGCTTCCGATTGCTGTAACAACGACTGCAACGAGTCGATATCGCTCCTGCTCCTGGAAAACTGGTGCTGCAGCGCTTCCCTGTTGTGACCTTCCCCGTCCAACTGCGTGCGCAGTTGCACTCTGTTTTGCTCTTCCTCCATGAGCTGCTGCTGCATTTCTTGCCGCGCTTGTTCTTCCGACTCAAGCAACTCCTGTAAGTTCCGCCGCGACCGCTCTTCCTCTTCAAGCTGCGCCTCGACGTCCATTCGCAGTTTTTTCTCCGCGTCCAGCCGTTCCTCGAAATCAACCTCCACGCCTAACTTGCGATACGCTTCTTGTTCTTCAGGCATGCGCCGCCAACTTTTCGCGCTGTCTTCGATCCACCGGTGATTAACGATTTCCAGTGCCTGGCCTTCTAGTTTGAACAGCAAAGCCTTGGCGTACACTTCCGATTCCGCGCGGTAGCAAACGAGGTGCGTGGTTTTTTTCGTGAAGTTTTGGTTAAACGTCGCGCCCGTTGCTTCGATTAGCTCCCGGATATCGTTCCGAATCGGGCCTTTGTACCCCGCGATTGATACCACCACTTTGTCCATGCCTGGTACGCCGTGCTCGTCCCGGATTGGTTGGTATAAAACTTTATCAGAATGAGGTACCACCCTCCGCGCGGTGAGGCAATCCTCGAGCCACGCGTAGGACACCACGATTTTCCCATCCCGCGCCGCTTCGGTGTAATCCGGACCTTGCTGGTACGGCGTCATTACGTGCGTGCACTGATTGGTGTACCGGTCACGCACGCGCGCGCCCAGCATCTGCAACTCCACGCGAATCGCGTTGGCGTCCTCCGGGGAGTAGTTCACCACCGCCACGGTCATGCCTTCGAAATACAAAAGCATCTCCTCCATCCCGGCGAAGTACTCGGGGCGCGAATCCTGATTTTCGCCCGCGTCGTGGAAATCGAACGGGTGCGGTTCGGGAGGGTCGTGGTGTCGGTGGCCGGACGTCTCACGAGGCGCGGAAGTGGACGGCATCGCGCTAATGAGACGCGCGCGGGGTGAAGGAGAGCAGGGAACGAATCAGGTCAGAAGGCGTGCGAACGGGATTTGCGCGAATCTCGTCGAGCTGTCCGAGTCGGGTTCGAACGAAAAGCGGGCCCGCGGGGTGGGGACTCGGGGAGTCGCACGCACCTGTGCTGCGCTCTGTAGTCGGAATACGGCGAGTACCCGCCCGCGGAGGGGGAGGGACCGCCCGAGTCCGGGTACCGGTAGTCGCCGTGCTCCATGTGCACGCGAGACTGACGGAGAAGGTGCCGTGTGGGTTGGTTTGGACAGTAAAGTACAACGGCCAAAATCTTCCAAAAGAAGTCCAAGACAAATTCGTTCGATTTGCCCCAAGGTTCCGGGCAGACTTGGACGCGCGCGTCTCCGCGCGGTGGTGGGGTCCCGTCCCGCGGGCGCACGCCTTGCGTCCGGGATGACCAAGTTCAGCGTGATCATCCCCACGTACAACGAACGGCGTAACATCGGGATTCTGTACCTCCTGCTTCGGGATGCGTTTGCGCATCCGAAATTGGTGGACGATCAATTCGAGGTGATCGTCGTTGATGACGCATCTCCGGATGGCACCGGGGAGGTCGTGCGCTCGTTGCAACGAGAATACGGCGACAAAAACCTACTGCTGCGCCAACGGAACGGAAAACTAGGCCTAGGCACCGCGTACGTGCACGGCCTGGAAAGCGCCACCGGGGAGTTCGTGATCATCATGGATGCGGATTTGTCGTAAGTATTTCCCAATAACCACATTCCACTGACTGATTGCCCATACGAGACTGACATTTCTTTTTTTACAATCAGGCACCACCCTTGCGCGATTCCCAAATTCATTCAAGAGCAGCGCTACTCGCGATGCGACGTGGTGACCGGTACGCGGTACGTCCGTGGGGGCGGCGTTAGTGGGTGGGACACCCGACGAAAACTCACCTCAAGAGTGGCGAATTACCTAGCGCACGTGTTGCTCAATCCGGGGGTGAGCGACCTCACCGGGTCGTACCGTCTGTACCGAAAAGAAACAATGTTAACAATCGTCAACAAAGTCAAATCCAAAGGGTACGTGTTTCAAATGGAAATCATGGTGCGGTGTAAGAAGCACGGGCTGCACGTACGGGAGGTCCCGATATCGTTCGTGGACAGGGTCTACGGGTCATCGAAACTGGGAGGCGCGGAGATCGTGGGGTATTTGAAAGGGCTGATCAGGCTGTTCCTGACCGTGTAGGTAGTCGCTAAACGTGTTGCTAATGTACAAATGCTGCTAATCTATTTTATTTTTGGCGCACGCATCACTCACGCCTTGTTCGCCACGGCGTTGTCCGAGTTCGCAACCCTGACGTCGTACCTGCGCATGCCCCGTTTCAGCGCGCACGCGCCTGCGGTGGTGCCGATGAACAGGGTGAACACCATGACAAACCAGTACGCGTCCAGGGTTCGTGTCGGTTGGGATTTTTCGTCCGACGCCACGAACTCTTTCGGCACGACGCTCACCCCGACGAGAAAGCCGAGAAAGGAGTCGCCTTTCCCGTGACAACTCACGGTGACCTGGCGCCCTTTTTCCGTTTCCGTGGACGCCAGCTCGACCGCCTTCCCCGTGCGCACCAAAACGCCATCACTAACCCAAACCCCGCCCACGTGCCGTACGCACTGGTACTGGTACACAACCTTCTCCAGCTCCAAAAGCCCGGTTCCTTTTATTTGAAAAAGCGCGGTGATTTCCTCCTCCTCCGCGACGAAAACCCGGTGTCCGGCGTCGTCCACCAAGTCAACCGCGCACGCGTCGCTCATCGCCCTCGTTGTTGACGGCACCGTCCCGGCATCTATCCGGTACAGAGACAGGTCCGCGTGTTGACTTGCGTTTAGACTCTCCATGACTGATGCTGGAAACGACCAACTCGCCGCGTACGCGTGGTTCATGGTGATTGGTTTTGAAAAAAAATCGTCAACACCTTTCCCGAAAAACAAATCGCTTGGAAACTTTCGCGCGGCGGAGACGCTAAGTTTACCCCGGAACATCAGCGCGGTTGTTTCGTTCGCCACCCGGCCTCGCACAGCGGCGGCCGCGGCGAGTGTACACCCGTCCAGGGCGAGCGCGGCGAGCGGGTTCAGGGTTACTTGCGTAGCCGTTGTGGTGGGTTCTGAAGTTGTTGAATTCGTCGCGCCCGTGACGTTTGTTTCGTCGCTCTGCGAAAGCGCGCGGCGAAACCGTTTCAGTCTCCGTCGCGAACTCGAGGAATTGGAAATCGTTTTTTCGGTTTCCTCCGCCTCACCCTCATCCAGCCCTTGGAACAAATCCCCCCCCCAAATCGCCACGATCGTCAGGCCGACGTCGAACAAGCCCACCGCCGCGTCCACGGCGTGTTCCTTCAGTGACCGCGCCGTGGGGGCGTTGAGCAGCGCCGCGACGGTTTCGATTCCAAGAGCCGCCGCGCGCGCGGTCATTTCAGACGGCACCGCCGCGATTGTTGCCACGGCGACGATCAGCCCTCCCACTAAATCGGGGTCAAGCACCACGCCTGGGTCTTCATTCACGATGTCGAGCGTCACGGACGCGGACGCGATGACAAGAGCCATCGCGCCTGCTCTAATTTGCGCGCGCGCCGCCTTTTCCTCAGCGCCGACCGCATAAAGCGCGACGAAGGATTTATTACCAGAAGGGTTCATCGCGGCGCACGCCGCGGCCGCCGCCGCCGCCGCGCTTCCTAAATCCTCGAGCATTTGCGCGGCATCCAGCGCAGCTCGCGCCGCTGCCGTGACCTCTTCTTCGGCCAAAGGCACCACCCTCACGGTGGTTTCCGCCCTCGCCACGGCCCCGCCGCCGCCCGGGACTTCCGCGTACGCGAACACGGTGACCTCCCCGGCCACCAACCCCACGTCGCAAGGCAACACGCCTTTCGCGTCCCTCGAGGCTTGTTGGCGCGTCAGGAACACCTCCGCTTCCATTCCCCCCACACTTTGGGTGACGTACCCGATGCTGTACAGCAGCACACCGCCCCCGCCCCAGCCTAATGTGCTTATTGCGAACTCGGTAGAAAGCGCGGAGCCTCCTTCCGCGGGGGTCACGACCACCAAACCGAGCGCGGGCGGACCCACCACCTCCACCGCCGTGGTCGTCGCGTACCCGCTTTCGTTGACCCCGAATTGCGACGCCACGAGCGTGAACACGTACTTCTGCCCCGGAAGAAGCACGTTTGGGGCAATGACCAACGCAGTGGCGTCAGTGCTTGTCAGGAAGTTGTTGTGGTCACTGAAGTCCACCGCGGGTACAGCGGTCCATGCGAGCGTGATTGCGCCGACGGGTTCGGCACCGTCCGTGTCGAGTTGTCCCGATCGCGACACCAACCCCACCAGCCGCGTCGCGGCGCCGCTCGCTTGCGGCGTGGTCGGGGTCCGCAGGGTCACGGTGGGCACCCTTTCCTCAACGGCGTGCACCAGGGTACTCACGTTAGCCGATCGCATCCCTACCGTGTACTGTACCGTGAAGCGGTAAAGGGTGTCGATTGCCATGGCGGCAGAGACGCCGGGTGGCACCACCGCCCCGCCACCCGCTCGCGCCAGAATTTCGTCAATCAAAGCGTCGCATTTACGCACGGCCGGCGCTTCGTAAAGCGCGTTTAAGGCTTTATAATCCAGTTGGTTTGAGGTTAAGTCTGGCTTGTAAACATTTCGCACGACGCCGCATGACCAAAAAAAGACGTGTTGCATCGCCAGCGCATACGGGGCGCCTTCGTCCGGGTCGTACGAGGAAGACGCGTCCAACACGAAGTCGCCAACGCCAAACGCGACGCGCCGCGGCCCCACGCCGCCCGCCATCGCCGGCAGTAACGGCGAGTTCGTGACGGTCACGAAAACTTCGGTCCGCGACGCGGCGACACCGCCACCGGAACCGCCCGTTCCGTAAGAAGCGAACAACTCCAGCACGTGCGGCTCAACCTGCGGCGCCAAACAAAACGGGGGGATGGTCAACGTGTTCCGCCGCGCCCTTTGCGAGCGTTCGTACCCGTCGTACTTCGAACTCCGCACGGTGCTGAAAAAGCACGGCTGTGATTGGTACGCGAAAAGTGTCAGTCCTTGAGCCTTGAGTATGGGTGTACTGTATGCGCAAACAGTCTACTTGTGATGTATGTAGTAAACGGCAAACAGTGGCCGTTGGATTTGGGAAAGCCCAAGGCCGTACCGCGTTACTACTCAGGTTGGTCCACAGAAACGTCAGCGCGGTGACGTCCACGTCGCAGTCCCGGCCGTACGTCGCGACGGAGAGTTCGACGTCGGGCATTTTGGTCTCCATCGCGATGGTGAAGGACCTGGAAAATCGCGTCACGTACTCCACCGCGCCGGTGGTGGGGAACACGAAGGGAACGGCGCCGGCGACGCGGTCCGCTTGCATAACCGCGGTTGAGTTTTGGCCGGCGCAATCAGTCAGCGACGCGCCGAACTCGTACCGCAGCCCGGGACGCGTGATTGTCGGGTCCAGCCGCAGCGCGCTTTGGCGTTCCGAGTTCGCGGCGACGACGATTTCAAGTAAACCCGGGTGCTCGCTGACCTCTGGGACTGGGTGTGTTGAATCCCCTCGCGAGGGCCCGTTCGGGGACCAGACCACATCGTCGAAACTCCACCTCGCGACGCCGTCCCATGACCCGTCCTTGGCGACGGCGGCGAGCTGCAGGGTTTGACACCCGCCCGATACGCGCGCGCCCGCGATCACGACCCCCGCGTCGTCTCCGCGCTTAGAGTCGTCGATCGTAACCACCACCGTTTTCGTCATCTGGAAGCCGCTCTGCACGTCGTACCAGTCCGTGGGGTTTCGCCACGTTATTTCCATCGTCGTTGGTAACGACACGTCGGCGGGGTCCGTCCACAGACGAACCGGCACGTCCGGGCGGTTGTTCCGCACCGCGTGCGCCAGCGCGGCGGCTCTTTTGATTGTAAAAATAAATGTCAGTCTCGTATGGGCAATCGCAGAGGCGGAATGTGGTGGGTGGGAAAGGCCCTTACCTTTTGTCTCGCCACGCCCCGCACAGCCCGCATTCCCGGGCGGGAGGTAGCGTGAGCGACAATGTTCGGGGGTTCGGCCACGAAACCCGGACTACGCCGGGCCCTAAAAGGGCGCTGGATTCTGGGTTTAACAGCTCGGTCGCGGTTTTCACCACGCCGTTAGCCTCGCCAAACGGAACGTCCGCGCTGAAGGTCACGGAAAGCACACCCGTTTTCCGGTCAAGAACACCGAACCCAAACACGACCTCACCCACGATGTACCTACTTTCCACCGGGGAAATGTCCTCCAACCCGTACTGAGAATCCGTAAAAACGCTCTTCGCCTGGACTCGGTACGCCCCCGTCTCAACTGGGTCGTGCGTAAACCGGAACCGCTTCACGGTTCGCGTGACGTTCTGATTGTAATAAAATAAGTGTCAGTCTTGTGTGGGCAATCAGGGAGGCGGAATGTGGTGATTGGGGAAATACTTACCAGGCCGCCGAGCACGGTGACCTGGGCCTCGACATCAACCGCGGTACACACCTGCCACTCACCGAACACAAGCACTGGTTCCTTACCCACCCTGGCGAACACCGTGGTACCAGCCGGCACGCCGCAGGTCAAACACCCGGCGAGCGGCGCAAACGTGAACTGAAAACTGGTTCCCAGCGCGCTGACCGAGTTTTGCAAAGGGCCGGCGGTGACGCTGGTGTCCAACCCCCTGATCTGGGGGGGCGGGAACGGCGCCGGGGGAGGGTAGGGCGGGCGGGACAGGGTAACGACAGTACGCCCGAACCAGGGAACGTCGCCGCCCACGCTCCCGTCAACAACCGCGACTCGCGCGGCCACGCCGGGTCGCTGGTTGTGGAAGGAAAGCCTGAAAACGTGTTGTCCGTTTTCCGCGAAATCGGCCTCGGCGAACCGCACCACGAGCACGCTCATGCGCCGCGCGAACCCGGAACGGTGCACCACGTCGAGCTGCGTCGCGGGGGTTGGCGGTGCGTCAGTGATGGCGCTCAACCGCGGAGGAGAGAACGCAACACCAGCACCGAGGACGTACTCCCGAGTCACGGCTGTGATTGCAAAAGAAAAGTGTCAGTTTCGAAATGTTCGTAACTTGAGGTATGGGTGTACTGTATGGGCAAACAGTGCACGGTGTTGGGATTTGGGAAAGCCCCAATACGAACCCGTGACCACCACCCGTTCCGAATCCCCGTACGACGCCATCGCCGCGTTTACGTCCCTTTGGTCGACCCCCCCCCCGTTCGCGACCTTCACCCACGCCCCCGCGGTTGTCGGCCGAACCTCCGCCGTGACCACCGCCGTTACGCCGACCCCCCGTCGGCCACTCACCGCAACAAGTTCCCACAGCGCGTTGGACAACATCCTCGTCTTGGCTGCTGATAAAAACGTGGCGTCTTCCGCGAGCGCCCACGCGCGTTCCACCTCACCCGGGTCCACCACGTCGCGAATCGTAAAGTTGAACCTCGTCGCGCCCTCTCCGGCGGCTCGCTCACTTTCCGGCTCATCCGCCACCTCTGCTACTGCGACGTGCGTCTGCGCGAGTCCTAAACCGAACGCCACGGCTTCCCTCACCACGTCTCGGCGTAAAAGCCCTGCCGCGAGGTCGGGGTTGAAGTTCGCGGCGGCATATCCGTGCAACACAACAACCGGCGCCCAGGCGTGTTTCGGCCGGCCGGCGCCCGCGTACGACAACGCGACGTCGCTTTCCCGTGTGCCTGTCACCACCGCGATCGCGCGTCGTAGTGCGACTACCCTGGCAAAGGTCATGCCGTCGTTCAAGGCGTCGCTCTCCGCCGAGCCCAGGGATAACACCAGGTTCGTGACCGGCAAGCCGGGCGGTTTATAAACGGGGTCCCACTCGTGCGTGCCGTTCCTGGTGGTGTACAAATTGGCCGGGTCCGTTCCAGTGAACGGCGTGCGCACGTGGTCGGTTAGGTTGGGGGAGCAACATGTACTCGCGGCGATGAAATCGGTAACCGGGTCGGAACCGACGTCGTCGATAAGCGCGGCGCGCGGAGCGAACCATGCGCCGTTCGCCGTCGCGTCCCACCCAGAAGGCGCCGCGAACGCCGCCGCCGCGGTGGAAGTGGCGAGCGATTTCAGCCGGTCCACCGAACTCGTGTCCGGCTCTCCCGTCGCCACGACCATCGTCAACGTCGTCGGCCGCCCACCAACACCGAGCTCCCAGGTGTCCTCCCACAAAACAACCGTCACGTCCCCCGCCCTACTCACCGCGAGTTCCAAATCCACCCTCATCGGCGCTTCCGACGTGAACGTCGCGCCCAAGCTCCCTTCGATGGGACACGCCAGGCACAGAAAAACCAGCGCCGCGAGCAACACCCGAGGTGGCTGGAAACGCACGCGCATCCTCGCGCGTGGCCTCGAAACAAACCCACAAGCGCGCGCGGGAGTTCGCCTGCGTGCGCTCCCACGTCCCCAAGAGCGTGCGTCTCGCTTCGTCAAATTTATTGAAATCTCGGTGCCAACGGTGCCTCCACACGCCTCTCACGTCTCCTGTGCGTCTCCCACGACCACCACGCGCACGCGGTTCGGTTTGCGCGCGACTCCGAACCCCCGCGCCGAGCGCGTGGGGTACGTGGTGAGCGCGCGACCGTCTGGAGCAGGCCGCGGCACACAGCTCAGGAGGACGTTTCAATTTAGCGCAAGCAAGTGGCCGGACCGAAAAATGAATTTCACACGTTGCCTCTTCAATCACTGCAATGAGTCGTGTTTCATCACACAGCAGGGCGCTCACGGGTGCACGAGTGATGGACGACATTCGCGAGAGGAGTAGCCCGTGCGGAACGCGTATACAGAGATGGAAAGGAAGAGGTGCTCACACGGCAAGCGGAAAGACAGCTGTGTGGAGTGCAACGCGTGTCCCAATGGGATTTTGAAAAGAAACTGCGTTGAATGCGTCGGATGCCCTCACGGCAAGCTGAAAAGCAACTGCGTGGACTGCACCGCCTGCACTCACGGCAAAGTGAAACACAACTGCGTGGATTGCAGCGCCTGCCCTCATGGCAAGGTGAAACGCAGCTGCGCGGTGTGCACCCCCTGCCCTCACGGCAAGCTGAAGGGCAACTGCGCGGATTGCAACGCCTGCCCGCACGGCAAGGTGAAAAGGAGCTGCGCGGAGTGCAACCCCTGCCCTCATGGCAAGCTGAAACGCAGCTGCGCGGACTGCACCCCCTGCCTCTACGGCAAGGTGACAAACAGCTGTGCGAAGTGCAACGCTTGCACCCACGGCAAGCACAAACGCAAGTGCGCTGAGTGCAAACCCTGCCCTCACGGGAAAGCGAAAAGCAACTGCGCGGAGTGCATCGGCTGCCCCCACGGCAAGGTGAAAAGCAACTGCGCGGAGTGCAACCCCTGCCCTCACGGCAAGCGGAAAAGCAACTGCAAGGACTGCAACCCATGCCCTCACGGGAAGCTCAAACGCTTCTGCGCAGAGTGCACCCCCTGCCCTCACGGCAAGGTGAAAAGCAGCTGCGCGACGTGCCTGGCTCTACACGACGAAACGCGGAGGGACTGGATTTAGATACTTGACGAGTTGGAAACGCACGGGGGAGAACACGAGTCGGGAGAATACGATGTGCACTCAAAGAGTCGGGAGAAAGACACAGAGACGTTTTCCGTAAGTGGCTAATACTGTATCCACAAAGACCGCACTGCACAAAATCTCACCCTCACCTCAACTCGCCAAACGCAAAAACTTACGCGGATTGCTTGTTTCCCTTCGCCGCCGCCATTTCGGTTTGGATGTTCATGGGCACGGGTTCGTACCGCGCGAGCTTCATTGAGTAGTTCGCTCTGCCTTTGGTCATGCCTCGCAGCTTGGAGACGTAGTTGAACATCTCCGCCAGAGGCACGAAGCACTTGACCGTTTTCAACCCCCCCGGCTTGTCCCCAAGCTCGCCGATTTGCCCTCTGCGCGAGTTCAAGTCGCCGATCACGTCCCCCATGGACTCCTCCGGGCAAATCACGTCAACCTGCATCACCGGTTCAAGGAGCTTGGGCCCGCACTTGGCCATGCCTTCCCTGAACGCGCCTCTGGCTGCGATTTCGAACGCCATGACGGACGAATCCACGTCGTGGTAGTTGCCGTCGAAAAGCGTGGCCTTGACGTCCACCACGGGGAAACCCGCGATGACGCCGGCGCCCATCATCTGCTGCAACCCGGCGGATACCCCAGGGATGTACTCCTTCGGCACTGAGCCGCCTTTCAAATCCGTGGTGAACTCGAACCCCGTGCCTGGTTCGAGGGGCTCGAACTTAATCGAAACCTCGGCGTACTGCCCGGAACCGCCGGATTGTTTCTTGTGCGTGTACTTGACGCTGGCGGATTTGGAAATCGACTCGCGGTAGTTCACCTGCGGCGCCCCGATGTCCGCCTCCACCTTGTACTCCCGTTTCAACCGGTCCACGATGATCTCGAGGTGAAGCTCGCCCATGCCCTCAATGATGGTCTGGTTGGTTTCCTCGTCCCGCGAAAAGTGGAACGAAGGGTCCTCCGCGGCGAGTTTGATTAAACCCATGGACATCTTTTCCAAATCCGCCTTGGTTTTGGGTTCCACGGCGACCTTGATCACCGGATCGGGGAACTCCATGCGCTCGAGGATGATCTGTTTCTTCGCGTCGCAAAGCGTGTCACCGGTGGTGGTGTCTTTCAAACCCGCAATCGCGACGATGTCGCCAGTCACCGCGTCCTTAACGTCCTCCCGGGAGTTGGCGTGCATCTGCAGAAGCCGTCCGATGCGCTCCTTCTTGCCCTTCACCGAGTTGAACGCGTACGTCCCAGCTTCCAGCACCCCACTGTACACCCGGAGGAAAGTCAGGGAGCCTACGAAAGGGTCCACCATGATCTTGAACGCCAACCCGGAGAAGGCCTCGTCGTCCGCGGGCCTGCGGTATAAAACCTTTTCGGGGTCATCAACGTCCGTGCCGTTCATGTCGGGCAAATCCACGGGGGAGGGGAGGTAATCAAGCACCGCGTCTAGCAGGGGCTGCACGCCTTTGTTTTTGAATGCGGTGCCGCATAGAATCGGGACGAAAACGTTAGCGATGGAGCCTTTGCGGATGCAGGCTTTCAGGGTGGCCTCATCAGGCTCCTCACCATCCAGAAACGCCTCCATCACGACGTCGTCGCACTCCACAGCTTTCTCCACAAGCGCTGCGCGGTACTCGGCGGCTTTTTCCTTAAGCGAGTCCCTGATTTCCACGGTTTCAAAGGACGCGCCGAGTTCTTCGCCGTTCCAGATGATTTCCTTCATAATCACCAGGTCAACGACACCCTCGAAGTCTTCTTCCGCGCCGATCGGAAGCTGGCACACGATCGGGTTCGCCCCCAGGTTCTCGATGATCATCTCCACGGTGCGGTAAAAGTTCGCGCCCATGCGGTCCATCTTGTTGATGAAGCACAGCCGCGGGACGTTGTACTTGTCCGCCTGTCTCCACACGGTTTCCGATTGAGGTTCTACTCCAGCGACGGAGTCAAAGAGGCACACGGCGCCGTCCAGGACACGGAGCGCGCGTTCCACCTCCAGGGTGAAATCCACGTGACCGGGGGTGTCGATGATGTTAATACGGTGTTCCTTCCAAGCGCACGTCGTAGCGGCGCTCGTGATGGTGATCCCGCGTTCCTGTTCCTGTTCCATCCAGTCCATGGTCGCCGCGCCTTCGTGCACTTCGCCGATTTTATGCGACTTGCCGGTGTAAAAAAGCACGCGCTCCGTGGTGGTGGTCTTTCCGGCGTCGATGTGCGCCATGATGCCGATGTTGCGGTACTTATCCAGCGCGACTTCCCGGCCCTCCGCGCGGACCACGAGTGAAGCGGCTCTGCCGGCGCGGCGCACGGGCGCGACGGACGCGACCGAGCCGACCCTTTGCGCTCTTAGCCCGGAGAAGCTCGCGAGCTGTGTGAAAAGGAAACGAAAGGGTATAGGGAAAGGTTAGGGAGGTGATTTGAGGGTCACCATGACAAGTCAAAAAACAACCACCGCCTGACGGACTCGTCACTCGTGTGACACGTCGTACATTATCCAAAGTTCCCTTCGGAAACCTCGTGCCCGGTGGCTACGCGCGCTTGGTTTCCGGAAACGTTTGGGAGGGACGTCTGTGTCACGCGTGTCACGTGGTGCAGCGCGAAACGCACGAAATCTGACCGGTTGCTGGCGTCGCGACTGCGACCACGCCCGATTCCGCCGGAATCTTTCGACGGCGTTGCGAAAGCCTTTCGACACGATAAATCGCGCCGAAAGCGCGTCGCCGGAGAACGCGCGGGGGGAACGACGCGCACCTGCGTGGGCTTGGCGGACATCACAGCAGCCTGGGTAGCCATCGTGTGTGACTTTGGGAGGTGGGGCCGACGGGTAACCGTGCGGCTGAATGCGGGGAGGAGTGGGTGAGGACGCAATCGGTGGAGCGTTTTACGGCGGCGAGCGAAGAAAAAAGCAGAGCTGGCGCTGGATGAGAGCATGAGACGTGGCCGCGAATCAGTGCCAGAAGTGGAAAACCACTCAATCGGGACGCCATCACCCCGAACGAACCACACTTCGTGCACGAGCGCTCTCGTGTCTGCTCCGACGGACGCTTCCGAGGCTACCGACACAAGCGTAGTGAATAGTTGCGACGATGCGATAGCCGGACGCGGCCGGACGTGGAATCTCCGGGTACCGTGGGACACGAGACGCGATGGGAGTGAAACGATGCCCGCATGGGAAGGAGAAATGCAAGTGCGTGGAGTGCACTCCGTGTCCGCACGGCAAGCTGAAAGAGAACTGCGCGGAGTGCAACCCGTGTCCGCACGGCAAGGTGAACCGCAACTGCGCGGAATGCAACCCCTGCCCCAACGGCAAGGTGAAATACAACTGCGCGGAGTGCAAGGGCTGCCCCCACGGCAAGGTGAAAGGCGACTGCATGAAGTGCAACCCCTGTCCTCACGGCAGGCTGAAACACAGCTGCGCGGAGTGCAACGGGTGCCCCCACGGCAAGGTGAAATAAAGGTGCACGGTGTGCAACCCCTGCCCCCACGGCAAGTTGAAACAGCACTGCACGGATTGCAACCCCAGCCCCCTTGGCAAGGTGAAAAGGAGCTGCACGGAGTGCAACCCCTGCCCGCACGGCAAGCTGAAAAGCAAGTGTGCGGAGTGCAGGAGAGACTAGAGACTCCAGGTTTTCGGGATAAGAAATGATTACTGTCATGACTGTATCTAGAAAAGACGAGAGATCCACTTGGAGAGCGTCCGAGATTATTTCTATAAGCGTTTGTCTAAAAAAACTGCTGCTGCTAGTCCGCCTTCGTCCCCCCCCCCAGGAGCCCCATCCGCTCCCCCTCGTCCGTTTCCTTCTCCAAGCCCGTCATCACCGTCACTGGCTCGTTGTCTTCCCTCACCGGATCGTTCATTGCGATGTCCGGAATCAAAATGAAAACCAACGGCACCGCGAGCAGGGGCAACAACATCCCGCACACCACGATCAGCGTGGGCAGGTTTGAAAAGTCGCACTCGCCTTCCGTTACGTCGGTTTTTATTCCCGCGTACTGCATCGCGAACACCCCGAAGGCCTGGGAAAGGGAGCTGCCCAGGTTGCTGAAACTGGCCAGGATCGCGAACGTGGTGGCTTCCATGTTTTTAGGACACATCTTGTACGATTGAACCGAAAGGGTCAGTATCGTGGTACGGGCAATCAGTCGGCGGAATGTGGTGATGGGAAACTCAACACCTTTCCTTCAAAAACACGCACCTTCGAAATCAGTATTGTACCCGGCATGAACGCCATCATCTCCACTATTGGTTCCAAAATCGTGTCCCCGACTAAATAAAAAGCCTTATCCGGAATCCCCCACCACACGTTCCACCGCAACACCATCGCGAGGTCGCCAACCGAGGCGAAGGAAGAAACAAGCGCGCTGATCATAAGCGCGTGTCGCATGCGAAACGTGGAGAAGTACGCGTTGAATAAATAAATCCCAAACCCGCCGAACACCTGGTACGATAAAAACCGAAAGTGTCAGTCTCTCGGACCATGTGTATGAGGGATTGGTATGAGGGATTGGAAAGGGTATACTGTACCCCATAGTATGAGTAAAAAGTCAGGGTAACAGTCCCCTCTGATCGTAATAGTCCCTTCTGGTACGAACATGGGCAATCGCGAAAGCGGTGTGTGGCGATTGGGAAAGCCCCGCACCTGCGCCACCACCGCGGTGTACACGGTGAAGAACAGGTAATCGAAATGCGGCCCTCCGGGGTTGCACGTTTCGTCCACGGTGAACCAGTACTGCATGGCGCTGCCGAAGCTGACGCTGGTTGTGTTCGTGAGGAACAGAAAAAGCGTCGCTTTCGCGAGCCGCGCGGGCATACACGCAAACATCGCGATTGACAACGCGAGCGCGCATCCCGCGGTGAAGTACAGCTCGAAAAACATGTCCTCCGAAAGAAGCTGCGCCGCCGCGAGCACGGCGGACACGACGGCCATGAACGTGCCTAACACGAACAGCGGCTTGTGTTTGTGAAGAAGCGCGCGGTTGACTTTTTCGGTTTCCGCTTTTTTTTCCTCGGGCAGTAACCCGAACCAGCTCGTGAACACCTGAGATTGTAAAAATAAATGTCAGTCTTGTATGGGCAATCAGTTGGCGGAATGTGGTGGGTGGGAAAGGCCCTCACCGCTTGCAGCGCGAACGGCGCGGCGCAGTAAAAAATAAGCCTGTAGTTTTTCGTGGGCAGCACGAAAAATGAAACGAGCGTGGCGAACAACCCGCCCGCGCCGAGGGTGAGCCACACGAAGCTCACGATGTCGCTGCTCACTTCCGGGGTTGTGGACATCTTCTCCGTGTACTTGCCCTCGGTGAGCAAATCCACGACGGATACTTGTAAGTTAATAAGCACCAGCGCGGCGACGTATGCCATGGCGGAGTCGTTGTCGTCGCGCAGCGTCGCCCCCGCTAAATACGCCACCGCCGCCGCGCCTAAAAGCGACGCGCCGAACATGTAGTACCGCTTGTTGTACCCCCAAATGGGCACGATATCGGAAATCATCCCAATCACCGGCTTTATGCTCCACGGGAAACACGCCACGATTCCGTACCGCTGGTTTTGCGTCGCGCTGAGTTTCAAAATGCTCTGCGCGTACGGAAGATCGGCGTGCCCCACCAGACCAAGCAACGCGCCTGCGAGTGGGAACGAAAAGGGGTTAACGTGTTGTACACGGCAAACAGCCATCCGGGATTTGGTTTTTAGGCGAAAACGTACCTTTCAACCCGAAATGCGAACTCCCGATGAACCCTATGAGCTGCCACCCCACCGCGCCCGCCAGGTTGGTGACCCAGCGGTGCGCCTTGTGAAAGGGCGCGCACGCCATGCCCGCGATGGTGGTGGTGGTGGACGGGCCACCATCGCCAACGTTGGAATCGGAGGCTAGGCGCTCGTCGTCCATCGCGGTACCAAACGCCTCGGGATTGCCGAACACCCTCGGTTGAACGCGACCCGCGGTCTTAGCGACGGTGGGGGCACTCGAGTGGTCGTGAGGTCAGCTTTCCTGGTCCGCGCGCGTTCCCGGGAAAGTCACGCAGAAACCTCGCGCAGCGAGCCGGCGGTAACCAACCCCACGCGCCTCCCGACGGCGTGCGGCCGACGGAGTGCCACCGAGGCTCGAGGGTGTTTCAGAGCAATCAGCAGACAGTTCTTGGGCAAAGTTTGAGAATCTCGGAAATCACATGGAAGCGCCCCTCACTCTCCCCCAATCACGGCTGCGCAGGCGAGATGCAGTGCCTCGCCGTCGGTTCCGGGCCGGTGCCCACGGGTCACGCGGCTCGCTCGCGAGCCGATTTCGCTGGCTCGCGGTCACGAAACGTTTCGAGAAGCGGAGTCAGGGTCGCCGCGAGTGCGGGTGTGTCCACGCGTCGCGTTTTCCACCATCCACGCACGTGTGCTCTGTTTATATCCCCCGATCGCTGACGCGTACTCCTGCCATGTCTTTCGCGCGCGCATCTCCCACCCCACAGCAGACGACACGAAGAACGGCGCGGTGTGGAACGGCGCTTCGGTGGTGCCGCCCTACACGAGTTCCCCGGCGAAGGCCGGGGGAGATGTCCCTGATGACGCCGTTGCCAAGTCCGATTCGGAATCTACGGCGGGTAAAAAGTTTGTCACCGGCCGTCCGGACGAACAGTTTTCCTCGGAAGCCGCACAGGAGCGGCAGACTTTGTTCAACGACATCGCCCCGGTGTACGACAAACTGAATGACGTGCTCAGCCTGGGGCTTCACCGGGTGTGGAAGCGCGCGGCGGTGCGGTGGACGGGCGTGGGGCCGGGGGACAAAGCCATTGACGTGTGTTGCGGGTCGGGCGACATCGCGCTGCGGCTGGCGGACGCGGTCGGGCCGTCGGGGGAGGTGGTGGGTCTGGACTTCGCATCCGCGCAGCTGAAAGTAGCCGCGCAAAAGGAAACAGAGCACCCTGCAGGGTACGTTTTGTCGCCGATTTCATGGCAACAAGGCGACGCGTTGAGTCTGCCGTACCCGGATTGTGAGTTTCACGGCGCCACCATAGGGTACGGGTTACGAAACGTCAGCGACATACCCAAAGCGCTGAGCGAGTTACAGCGAGTTTTGAAAAAAGGAGGCAAAGCCGCGGTCGTGGATTTCAACAACAGCACCAATCAAATCGTGAACCAGGTGCAAGGTTTGATTCTGGATAACCTAGTAGTACCCGCTGCGGACATCCTAGGCGTCGCAGCGGAGTACCGGTACTTGAAGGTGTGTCTTTCCAAATCACCACGTTCCGCCTCCCTGATCACAGCCCCTCTTTGACGTCCACACATTAAAAGGAAGTGCACTACTGGTAACTCTTACCTGTACTCGCAGCTCTTACGAATACATCACGAACGCACTGTTTGCGGAATACAAGTAACGAACATTACGAGAGACTGACACTTTTTTTTAAATCGTATCAGCCATCCATCGAGCGGTACCCGACCGGGCCGGAGTTGGTCGACTTGGCGATTGCGGCGGGGTTCAAAAAAGTCACCTTCTACGAACTAGCACCTGGAGGGCTGATGGGGTGTTTGGTGTGCGAGAAGTAGGGTGTTTTAAACGTTTGCATAAAGCAACAAACGGGTGATTGTGCACAAGTGTTGACTCCTCGCGCGTCTTTTTAATCCGTCTCGTGTAGTACATATTTCGCATTGAAGATTAGCCAATCATCATCTTCCCCATCATCACACCCTTGGCGCGCCCGTGGTGGGTCTCCTTTCATGGTGATGGAGTACTCCATGGGCGTGCCCATGCCCGTGGATGAGCACTCGGGGTTGAGGGACGGTATTTTGCGCGAGTGCGGGTTGCATCCGCCCCTGGTGGCGCTGGCATCACCCGATGCCGCGATGCGTTTGCTGGCGTGCGCGAGGGTGGCGAGTTTGGACGACCGCGAGGTGTACTTCGGCCCGGCGGCGGCTGGGTGGTCATCGTGGGCGATGACCCCGCCCGTGTTTGGCGAGCGCGAGCGCGTGGCGATTTCACCGCGCAACGAAACCGCGGCGTGCGCGCTCGTGCTGGAACTCCTCAACGAAGCGGGCGACGCGGCGGCGGCGGTGTTGCAAGGCGCGCGCGCGCTGTGCGACACCGCGCTCGCCGCACCAGCCGACGAAAACGAGGGCACCATTTGCGGCGCGCCTCCCGACGACGCGGGCGTGGGGGACGCGATGATCGCCTGGACACAAAGGGGCGGCGCAGCAGACGCATCGACACCACATGGCGGCATCTCCTCAAACGATGGAGATGGAGGGATGAGTGTTTCAATAGTCCCTGCTCGGTTCCCAAACACGGGCAGAGGCGCCGCCGCGGCGGCGCACCTGCCTGCCGGACATGACGTCGTCCGGGTACCGTCGGGCACGCTGTGGACCGTTCAAGCCGCGCTGGATGACCCCGGCCAACGAGGCGAAACCTACCGGACCTTCGCCGCGCTCGGGGAAGACACAATCGCGGCGCTGTGGCTGGTGTTCGAGAAGTTCGGCGAAGGCGCTACCTCGAAATGGGCGCCGCTTCTGAACGCCCTGCCGTCTGTCCCCGGCCTGACTCCCGCGTCGTGGCCTGTTGCTGCAACCGCAGCGTTGTTAGGGGGAACACCGGTGTGTGGCGACGCACACGCGGCGCGCGAAAAACTCGCAAGGCAGTACGCCGCGCTGTTCCCTGCGCTGAGCGAGCACTACCCTGAAGTGTTTCCGGCCAACCTATACACGTGCGTTTGTGTTTCCCTGCAATCCCGCCTCCACGTTTGCCCGTACTCGTCCTGCGAAGGGACGTCTTACCTCTGCCCTGACTGTTCAGACCGATTACGGTGACTGTTGTCCGTACATCGTCCAATACACGCGATGTACTCGTCCTGCGAAGGGACGTCTTACCTCTGCCCTGACTGTTCAGACCGATTACGGTGACTGTTGACTAGGCCATCGTCCAATACACGCGATGTACAACACTGACACTTCTTTTACAATCACAGGTACGAAAACTTCGTCGCGGCGACGGAGGCATGGAACGCGTACGGGATGACGGTTTTGTTTGAGGAAGCGGTTGGAAACAGTTCTGATGGATCTAGCCCTGGGGAAGTATCGGTATCGGTATCAGGCACCTCGACGCAACCGCCCACGCCCGTGACGCCCGTGACTTGCTTACCGCCCGTCGCGTTGCTTTGCAACCACTCGGTTTGGCCGCACGCGGTGCGGTACAGCCGGCTTCGGCATGACGCGCTGCACCTGCCAATCGCGAAACGTTGCGAACGCGGGCGCGAGGTGTTCGTGTCCTACGGCGCCAAGTCAAACGCTGAGTTGTTACTTTTCTACGGGTTCTGCGTGGTGAAAAACCCGTACGATGACGTGCCATTAACCCTGGAGCTTCCGGGGGGGGAGGTTGGCGAGGTAACCAGAGCGCGCGCGGCGTGCTTGGTAAGGTTCAACCTGCAGCTCTGCAAACACGCGGTGCGGTGGAAACCCGCCGGTTTAGCGAGCGGGCTGATTGGGACGCTGCGAGTGCTAACCGCGGACGCGGCCGCGCTGGCGACGTGTGTTGTGGACCCGCGAGACGCACCGGTGAGCTCGGAAGGGGAACTCCTCGCGGCGGGCGCGCTTTGCGGCGCGCTCGCGGCGCTCGTGGAACAGCTGGACGAGGGCGACGCGGCGTTGCGCTCGCCCGAAGGCGCGGCGGCGGCTTCCGGAGCTGGCGAGGCCGCGTGCAGGGAAGCGGAGACGTACCGCTTGGGGGTGCGAGCGACGCTAGAGTCAGCGGCGGGGGAAGCCAGGGCGTGGCGCGCCGCGGTGGGGGGAGGACCGGACCCGAGCTTGGGGAAGCGCATGCGAGACTAGCCCCTATAAGGGGATGAAACGGTTTTCAGAAAACGAACGACAGAAAGAACGAGTGCAAAAAAACACATCCTTCATTTCCGGAGGTCACGGGTTCGCTCCTGGTAGAAACGGGGTGCTTTCACATCCTTCATTTCCGGAGGCACGGGTTCGACCCTGGTAGACCCGCGGGTCTATCCTTCTTTCGTACAGAAAAGGTCCTTCTTCCGGAGATCACCAATTCGACCCTGGTAGACCCGTCTACCCGTAAACAGAAAACATTCTTCTTCCGCAGGTCATCCATCACCAGTTCGATCACCCGTTCAGATTGTTAAACAAGCAGAAGGTCGGCGGTTTGGACCCGTGTATTTTTCGAGAAAATAATTTCCGCGTGCAAACGCCACTTTCGGCAGGTTTTGGGGTCGCACCTATGCGGTCTATAGATCTAGGGGTGATGACGTGCTTTTTTTTCCCTGGCCAAAACCCCTATCCCGTGTGACGGGCGATTTGCCGCGCACCTCCCCCGCCTTCCGCGCCGGCTTACCCACACAACGCAACGCCCCGACCCCCGCCCGGTGGTTGGTCGCTTTACTCGTTCCGCACCATGGCCGCTCTCCTGGGTCACTCCGTCGTCGCCGGCCTCGCCGCGCGCCACGCCTCGGTTTCCGGCGGACGCGTCGTCGCGATGCCTAGCACCACCAGCGCGCCCGTCCGGGCGGGCTTCTGCGTGGAAGCCGCGCACAAGAAAGGCACCGGGTCCACCAAGAACGGCCGCGACAGTAACCCGCAGTATCTCGGGGTGAAGAAGTACGGAGGCGAGGTCGTGATCACGGGCAACATCATCATCCGCCAGCGAGGGAACAAGGTAAGTCGGAAGGGACCCCCCACGATTTAGACGATGCAGCCAAAACCCTGAAACCCTCCTGGCGATTAGATTAGCCAAATGCCAAAACGCCAAAACTCAACTCTCGACAACGACTGACTGACCTCTCTGTGCTCCCCTCTCTTTCCTTTTCCTTTTCCTCAATTCCAGGTCCACGCGGGCCCCGGCGTGGGCACTGGTAAGGACTTCACTCTCTTCGCGCTTCGGGACGGGGAGGTTCTGTTCAAGCCGGGCGCGAACGGCAAGAAAACCGTGCGTGTTGTGGATTACGAAAAGAAGGGCGGGCGCGAAGACGGGCTGCCCTCCAGAAGGGACAAGCGCAAGGAACTGTACACCCCGAGGGCGGAACAGCGCGCGGCGGCGGAGGCGGAGGGGGCTATGACGCGCTAAGCCGCTTCCGTAACCCCGATTTCGAGATTCTTCTAGAGTAGAAGCTTTGTATGAGGGGAGCTATTTTTTCATTCAACAAGTCTTCGTCTGTTTCTTTTCTTTCTAAAAACTACTATTCATATACATACACCCCTGTCTCTTCCTTTTCTTCTACTATTCATATACCCTGCCTGTCTCTTCGTACTCCTCCTAAATACCCCGTCACGCTCGCCTCGCCCACCTTTCCAACGGGGGCGTGTTAAAGTCGATCAAAGAGGGCGAAACGTGCGCCTGTGTTGCCTCTTGCGGCGGGGCCCACCGCGGCAACGGCAGCGGGCGGTGCGGCGGCGACAAGTGCTCCAACGGGCAGTGCTCCGTCGCCGCGCCGGCGGACGCGACGTCAAACGCGAATTCATCCTCCATGCGCAATGCCACTGCCGCCGGCGTCGCCATCGGTGACTTGCGATGACTCATCGCGGTGAGCTGTTTCCAGAACCTGAAACAGAAGAACGCGACTCTTCGGTCATCGGCGCCGACGTCAATCGCGGATGTGAATCCGGCGGCGCCCCTTCCACGGCGTTTGTTCAGATGCGCCACGACTTTGTCAAGCGCCGCCGCTTCGGTTTCCACCAAAACTCGCGCGGGAGAGTACGCGAGGGACGGGGAGACCAGTGATAGGAGGTTAAATGCGTGACCGTCGTTTCCAACGGGTTTCGGCGTGGAGGTATTCGCCGTTTCGGTTTTGCGTCCGACTGGCGTTTTTCCCGTTTCACCGCTCGCGATTTGAGAGCTCGCGACGTCCAGCAAACACCACGCAGTGTGCGCCTCCGCCTCCGCCGAGTGCGTCCTTGAACGGAGCGCCGCCGTCTCCGTCTCCGCGCGTCTCGCCGCCGCCATCTCGCCCGTCAGCGCCAAGCGAAGAGAGTGCAGTTCCTCTAATCTCAGTTTGGCGTCCACGCAGGTGCGCCGCGCGGCGCTTACTAGCGACCGCGCGGCGCCGAAGTCATCGCCAGTCGCCACGCCGTCCTTACTCGGCGTCTTCAAGTTCAGCACGTCAGCGCCTTCCGGCCCGGCAACGAGAATCGCCTCGGCTTCCGCGACGGCGGCGGCGAGCGCGCGCGCGGCGGCTTCTGCTGCCGCGGAGTCATCTGACACCGCCCGGTTAGGCCGGGCGGTGTCAGCGCTTTCGCCTCGCGCGACGCGCCACACACGCGCCGCTTTCGTGGAAGCGCGAGCGTCTTCGCAAGCCTCGGTCATTTGTGTCAACGCTTCGTTTACCAAAATCAAGTCTTGCTGGAGCATGTCAGTTTGCATCGCAACGCGTTCGGCGTCGCATTTCGCGCTTTCCCGAGCTCGCGTCGCCGTTCGCGCGCGATCCTCGGCGTCGTTGGCGAGCGTCTCAGAGGCCTTGGCGCGCTTCTCGGCGTCCTCGGCGCGCTTCTCAAAATCAGCAGCGCGTTTCTCAGAATCAACAGCCGCCTTCTCCGCAGCCTTTTCACTTTTCTCCGCGGCTGACGCTTGATCTACGGCAACGCTTGCTTTGCTCTCCGCCTTTTCCAGCCTGCCCTGTGTTTTTTCCAGCTTGCCCTTTATGTTTTCCAACGCCTTTTCCAACGTTTTCTCACGAAGGCCAAACTCTCTTTGGAGTTTTTCAGCCTCCGCGTCGCGCGTCGCGAGGTCCTTTCGCAAACGAACCCGGTCCTGCAAAGACTCGGCGCGTTCGCGCGCGGTCTTTATGAGCGCCTGGCACGATTAACAAGAAAGTGTCAGTCTCTCGTAAAGTGGCCTGAGTAAACAGGGAAGGGTAATCGGGCCGAGCAGGGAGGCGGAACGTGGTGATTGGGAAATACATACCTGCGCGGCTTCCCGCAGCTTCGCCCTCAACGCGTTGTTGTCCTCCCAAAGTGTACCCGCCACGTCCACGTCGTCGGGGTTCGGGTCGCGCTGGGCGCTGTCGCTGGTGGGCGCGTCGCCATTCGCGTAGTCTTCGTGTTCCGTTTCGTCCTCTGGTTCCAGCGACGCGGACGCGAACGAGTCCTCCGACCCTATGGTCATGGATTCGGCAACCTCCGAGGAGAACGATTCATCTGATGTATCGTCCAACGCTTCGTCTGACGCAGACGCTTCGTCCTCCGACCGAGCCTGGCGCGATTCCCTCAGCGTAAGCGTAACCTGCGCGACGCGCAATTGACGCGAAACGCGTTGCGACTCCGCCACCGTCGCGAGCGGAGTGAACGACACTTCGTCGTCGCCGGCGCGTTCGGGCGAGGAACACGCGTGGCTCTCCACGGACCCGGCGTCTGAATCCTCCGCGACGGGAGGGTATGCCAGTTCATTTTTTTCAATCCCCCCCGTGTCGAGCCACACTCTTTTCGCGGTCGACGTGACTTCTGCGCCGTCGTCGTCGTCCCGGTCATTCGCGCTCGTCCCCGCGTCGTGGTCGCCCTCCGCGGTCGCCCAGTACCCGCCGTTCCCGTCCTCGGCGGTGGCGGTTTTGTGTGCAAGGACTTTCACGGATGCCTGGGAAACCTGGCATCCGTCAACGGGAACCGACGCAAAGGAGTTTTCCTTTTCGTCTTGCGACTTTCCATGCATCCGCGCCGGCCGCCGCGATTCGCGGAGCAGCCGGTTATACACCGAGGCGTTGCGTTCGCCTCGTTTGGGGTTCCGTTTATGGGTAACCGCCGTTTCATTTTCGTCGTGCACGTCGCCCTCGGTGTCGTCCCCCGAACTAACCAGCTGTCCCCGTGTCCGCCTCGCCGCGGCTTCGCGCTTCAGCACCGAAAGCGACGCGTCTTTCGCCGATGACGATGTCGCCGGTTTCGATTTGGCGTTGGCGCCCCACGTGGGACGACCGTCATTGGACGGTTTAAGGTCCGTCGAATCACGTGTCGAGTGCTTGGACGTGGTACTATTCGATCGCTTCGCAGCGCTTTGAGTAGACACCGTACCTCCGGATATCATGTGCGTAACTCGTTTGCCACCATTTGACGTACCGGAGGCTTGCCCTGAACTCGCCCTGGACGCCCCGAGACTGGTGGGAAACGGCGCGAATTTGTGTGGGATGTCGACTGGGACACGCGGAAGGCCGCCGGAGACCCTGTGGCTGGGAGCCGGAAACTCAGGCAAATCAGACTCGTCTATCTCCACGTCGCTGGATTGCAAGCGCTCGAGGACCCTGTGTTTGGGGGGTGGGAGATAGGGAGGTCAGGACGAAACGATGAGGCGGTGCCGAAGTAGGGTCGTCGAGGGGAACCACAGGATGTGACGAACGAAACGGTGCGAGTCGAGACGCGACGGCGACGGACGCGTGGGTCCACGGCGCGCGGTCCACTGGAGGTGTGATTCGCCGCGAGCACGGCGCACCTTCGCCGCACCACGCTCGGGTCGACCCTGGTCATGTCCACGACGCGTCCCAGCGCGGCGTGTCGTGGGCGGTCGTGGAGGAACGATGTTGGTTTTGCGTGGTTGGTCTGGCTGGCTTTTCCGAGATCATTTTTTATTTCGATGACTGGTCCGCTTCTTGCCCGATCGTCACCGCCTCCGCGTGCCACTCCCAAGTCTCGCGAGCTCGCGCAAGCGACCATGGCTTTGGGAAGTGAACACTCCCCGCTCCTCGTGGATGATGCCCCCGAAGAGGGCGCATCCCGCACGTCCATGCGTCGCGCGCTGAGGTTCGCGGGTGCGTCTTCCCGATTTCTAAACACCCACCCACCGAGATCGCCCAGCGGCGATACAAAACCGAGTCGTCGAGTGTCGGGGTCTGCACCGCGTCGAAAAAAGCCACGGATGTCGTGGGCTCACGAAAGCACCGGCGGGCGATGCGCGTTTCGTGCGAACGCGACGTGGAAACCGTCGACGCTCGTCGGCTCCGCAGCGCGCTCGTGACGAGGTGATTTCCACACCGTGTAACACCAACGCTGACGTTTCTTTTCCCGTCCTCCCCTCGCAGCTGCCGCCGCGTCCCTCGCGGTCGTGGCCTGCGTCGGCGTCGTCGCGGTGCACCCCAACGGCACTTCACCCGTTGGGCTTCCCGCGAGGTTAGGGCAAGCGACGGACACTGCGGCGCTGGTGCGTGCCGGTGACGCCCGGCCGGCCGCCATTGAGCCTCCCCAAGTGGCGACCGCCACGACCGCGCCCATGGAGGATGCGTCTAAGGTCCCGGTTTCGGCAGCGGTTTCCGGCACGGTCTCAACCTCCGCCCCCGCGAACCCAACACCCGGCCACGCCTCCGCTTCCGTGGTGGAGCCTTTCCGCGCGTTGGTGACGCAGACGCACACCTCATCCGCGGCGGTTGCTGAGGCGGGGGCGTACATCGAAAACGAAGGCGCCAAAGAAGCGCTCGCCGCGAACGTCCGGGCGCTGAACCTCGCGTCCGACCGCCTGGCGTTTGCGGAGGCGGAGTCCAACAAAGCGGAACAAGACGTGCAACGCAAAGAAATCGAAACGCAAGCCGCGGAGCTTGCCGTGCGGAACGCCGCGGTTGAGGCGCAAGGTGGGTCGTTTGCGGAGACGTTGGAGGACACGGCGAAGGTTGAAACCGCGGGGTTGGCGGAGAACAAGCGGTCGTACCTTTTGACCCGCGGGGAGTACGAAGCCAGCACCGTCCTTGAGGGTATCCGAGAACACGAGCTCGCGAGCGCTACGAAAAACACGGAAGACGCGAAGAGCAACTGGGAAACCGCTCTGAGCATCGCGAATGCGGCGAAAACGGCGGCGGACGCAGCGGCGGTTGCGGCGCGGGAACATTTAGTCGCGACTAAAAACGCCGCGGTGGTTGGGGAGGAGACGTTCCTGGAAGGCGTTACGCGGTCGCAGGAAGTGGCGCAGATAACGTCCGCGGCGACGACGCTCGAAATCAAGGCGGGGGACTTGAAAATCGCGGCGGCGGACGCGAAGCGGCGGGTTGACGAGGCAGCGCTTGTTGAAAAAACGGTGAGCGAAACTCTTGACGCCGAGTTTGCGAGAAACGCCGAGCTGAAACTCGCATCCAACGCGAACCAGAAAACCTTCATCGACGCCTCTGATTTGGCCGCGAAGGACGCCACCGCGGCTGCGGATGCGGGGAAGAAAGCGAAGGATACGCTGGAGTCGGCGCACATCACACTGGCGACGGCTAGGGACGCGCTTTCCAAGGCCCGGGAAACGCGCGAGCGCTTGAAGTACGACATCCTCGCCGCGCGCGCCGCGGAGTACGAGTCGCAGGTACAGAAAACGACCGCGGTTCGGGCGATGGCGGACGTATCAGGCGCCGTGTCAACCGCCACGGCCGCGGCGACCGAGGTGGAGAACGTCAAGCAGAACACAGTCCGGGACGCCAAGGTGGCTACGGTGGTGAGCAAGTTTGACGAAGCCGCTGCCGTCGCGCAAAAGGACAAGCTGGCCGAAACGCGCAGCGCGGGTATCGAAGTCGCGAACGCTATTTCGGCGCAAGCCGCGGGGATGGCGATGCCTGAGTTTCATTCAGAGGCCGTGCCTGTGGCGAGTTCGCGACCGTCCGTGGAAACCGCCTCTGAAGCTACCCCCGAACCATACGAGTCCGCGTCTGTTGCGGAAACGGTTGCGCCCGAAACCGCCGCGGTTGCGTCGGTTGGCGAGCGGCCCTCGTCCGTGGCCCTGAACCAGGCCAAAGCGAAGTCGCAGTCCAAGGCTCGTGAGGAACGTGCTATCCGGGCGCGCATGGCGGTGATCCAGGCCCAGATGGCGGCCAGGAGTAACAACGCGGGGAACCTCGCGTAGCGTCTTTTGTGATATTATTTTAACCTTCATTTTTTTGTGAACAAAACACCAGTCCTAGGCGCGCATGGGCGGCCGCGGTCGCGCCGTCGCGCGCGACGCCCCATCTCGCGTGCCTGAGATTTGCATCGTCGCCCTCGTCACTGTTTTCATAGCCTGGACGCTGCGTGAGACGCACGCACCCGAGGCGCTCGCGCTCGTCGGTCTCGGCGCCGCTTCAATCGCCGCGGACGTGCTCCTTGCCTGGGCCCCCGCGCCCGGCGCGCGGCCGGGCGTGGACGCGAGCGCAACCCTCAGTGTGCTCGTTCTGCCTTGGACGTTCGCAGCACGCACGGCAGGTGGTTTGACCTCGCGTGACAAATTCACACTGTGGACCTTACTCGTGGCAGGCGCGGTGGGGCTGGCAAGAGACGCGACCCCGAGGCGCGTTCTCGCAGATGCGTCGCGCCCGGTGGTCGTCGCGACGGTCGCCCTCTTTAGCAGTGCCGCCGCGTCTTTGCGCCTCGTTGAAAACAGGGAGAGGTCGTCTATGCACGTCCACGCCGCGCTCGCCGCGTGCGTGCTCGTTCACGCCCTGCCCGCGGTCGCGCTCGCGTCCCGACTCCCACGCTTGTTCCCGAACATCCTATCAAGGGCCGAATCCGCGCTCGCGGCGCAGGCCGCGGTTCTCGCCGTGGGCGACGCCTTCGCGGCGGCAGTCGCCCAACACGTCACCACGACAAAAAGAATAGACTGGCTCCCGACACACTTTCTCGATAAAAAAAACGACGCACAACTCCTGGTGTTGTTCGCGACCCTCACGGCGTGCGCTTTGTTCGCCGCCGCGCCGCCGCCGGCGAACGTGTTGGTAAAACAAACGCACGCAAAGCGCGGGCCGGCGGCGACGCGTCAAAAGCAGTCTCCAGAAATGAAAAACGCACAACAAGATCGGTGGCCGCGCGTCTTTACGCGCTTCTTTCCTGACGGAGGGGACACTCGTGTTTTCGTGTCTTCCCTGTTCATCGTTGTCACGTGCGCGTGGTTCGTCGTTGGGGTGAACGGCGGCGACGCTTTCACGAAAACGTTGCGGAAAATGTTATTAAACGACCGAAACGCGACGAGAAACACACTCGCGCTTTGGACGAGCGCTTTTCTCGGAACTTCGTTAATGAACCTACTGACACGAAATGCGACAGTTTCGGTAACTACGCACAGGAAGAAATTCCACGTCCTGGCCGCGGTGCTGTTCGCGCCGCCGCTCGTTTTTTGTCGGTTCGGAACAAACGCGGAACGAAAAAATAAAAACAATCCCTTCGTGTCCAAAGAAACGCTCGCTGTGGCGTACGCTTCTGCGTTTTTCATCTTCGCCGCCTGCGAAGTAATCCGCACGCGCAGGGTCGTGTTGTTCCGCGTTCCAGTCGGTGCGAAACTAGACTTGGCATTCAATATGTTCCTGGACCATCGAGACAGGGGCGGCACGAACCTGGTGCTTTGCCACGTCTCGCTGCTGCTCGCCGTGGCGGCGCCGCTGTGGGCGCTTGGGTTTACCCAGGATTTCGGTGCGGCGTTTGACTTCGAGGGTACCGGTATTACGACACCCACTCCGGATACCACAAAGTACTCTCCATTCCAAAACATTCCGGATACCTCACAACACACTCCAGTCCAAGTCCTGGGCCCGCTCGCCGGGGTCGTAACAATCGGGTTGGGGGATACGTTCGCGTCTGTTGTCGGCACGCGATGGGGGCGCAACGCGTTTTGTCGCGGGTCCAAAAAAACGCGGGAAGGCGCGTTTGCGTTTTTTCTCGCCACGGCGCTGTCGTCGTACGCGGCATGGAGGGTCACCTTTCGTGCAACAGACGACTTTCCAGCACCGCCGCCCAAGACGCCGGTTCTACCCATAGCCGTCGCGAGCCTGGGGTCCGCGTGGCTGGAATCCGCCACGGAGCAGATGGACAACGCGTTCGTGCCGCTGGCGTTTTTGGCGCTGATGGGGAGCGCGGGGCGAGTGTTTCCAACGAGTTGATGAGGCCTGGAAAATAGACGATTGTTGATGAGTAGGAATTAGATGATAGTAGTTGTTGATCAGACCACTTCCGAGTAAGACTTGGAGTCGAGGGTAATTGCGTATACGATTTGAACAGGACTCATACTTTAAGAATACCTTATTTCACTTTTACTACTGATACACACCCCGCGCCTCCGCGTCGCGAGCTGCAGCCGTTGTCGGCGTTGAGATTTTTCCAGTCTCGATACTTTCCTCTTCTTTCTTTCCCTCCTCTGCTTAGACGTTAGAGACGGTAACTCTTGAAAGTCACTTCCTCTACTTGGATGATCGCATGACTTGCGTAGCAGCCCTCAGCCTCATCCTCCTTATTAGTTTTTTATCCACACGCACCAGCCGTCCCCCGAGACGGCTTTTTCCCACCCCGCGCCACTCGGGGCCCAGTCCCCGCCCAGCTTCACCGCCAGCCGGTCGCCCACGTGCGCGGCGTACAGGTTGTCCGTGGCGGCGACGATTTCCAGCTTTGACCTTGAGTGAATCCCGGCGTCGTCTCGCGTTTTCAACAACCCAGCGATCTGTTTCTTCAAGTCGTCACCCCAGTCGAAGTAGTGGTCCCAGAACACGCTCGGCGTGCCGGGGTGGGTTAGGATGTAGGCGTATCCCATCCCGACCTTGTTCGACGGGAACGGCCAGTGCGACTGCGTGCTCCCGGTGTCGTGGTTATCAAGGAACGTCACGGCTCGTCCAGGCCACAGCCCGATGACACCTGGGGCGCGTCCTTTCTTGTCCACCAGCCTCCAGAACTCGGATTTGCCGCAAGCTTCTTGGAGAATACCCTTGGTGGTGAAATCAAACGCCGTCGCGATACCGCCGGTTTCGTCGATCCAATTCACGATACGCTGCCGGTGGTCGTCCTGGTCGTACTCCAAACCCTCGCCGTAGTTCAGGGTGTCCCAGTACTCCCCAACCGCGAACTCGGGCATGCACGCCCTTGTGTATTGCCCCGCGAACTCGCCGCCGTAGCCTTTCGAAAAGTCGAAACGCACACCGCCGAAACCCACGTCGTCCATCATCCACGTCATCCACTTGCAAATGCTGTCCTGGACTTTGTCGTTCCGGTGGTCGATGTTGGGGGCGCCGTGGAACTCGTCCCCGGTGGCGCCGCCGCCCTGGCCTGCAAAGTCAGGCTGCGTGTTCGTAACCGCCCACTCCCCCCAGTCCATGAATCCGCATCCTTCCCACTTGTTCCACTTCTCACCCGCGCCGCGGTGCGTCGCGCACCGGTGGTTTAAGACCGCGTCCAAAACGGGGAGAATGTTTTTGGAACGTAACGTTCCAATCAACCCCCGCAACCCCTGCTCGTCGCCGTACTTACTGTTCAGGCTCGACAGGTCCCGGGGCAAATAACCTTCCGGCGCCAGTGAGTCCGTGCACGGCGGGAGCCAGATCTGCGTAACGCCGATATCCGAAATCTCCTGCGCCCTGTCGCCAACAAGCTTGTACCAGTCGAACTTGTGCGACTCCCAGTTGAAACCCTGCATCATCACTTCCCGGCCGGTCGCAATGCGGGGAAGGGTTCCTTCTTCGATTTTGTAATCAGCACCAAGCTTGGAGGTATCACGAACGGTGTTGTTCTGGACGCTTTCCGGGGCGCCCGCGCTTTGGGCAGAAACACCCCAGCTAGGCGGCGTCGCGGACGCAGGCGCCGCGTTGACGTTTTTGATTTGTATGGCGGGCGCGAAGTTCGGGAGCGGGGTCGGGGTCGACGCCGGCGGCAGCGGCGGCTTGAACCCGGGCGGAGGGTTGGGTTTCTTTTTCGTCCCTCCCGGTGGGAACGCGGTGACCACGTTGTTTACCCCCGGGGCTTGCACCGGGGTGTTACCCCACGCCCCAGGTGGGGCGGGGGAGACGTCCAGGGTGTTGATCTTTCGCTGCAGCTCGTTGATTTTCGCGCTCGACCCGTTCGCCGTAGCGGCTAAGCCCTCCTCCACGGCGCTCACCTTGGCGAACAAAACGTCCAGGGACGCTGGGTTCGCGCGTAGGTGCTCTAAGGATTGTTCCAGCGCGACCATTCGTTCGGTGACTTCTTGGAGGTTGGCGTTGACCGCCATCGTGCCACCCGCCGCGGCGGCGCCGGGGGTCTTCGCCACGGCGGCCTGCAGCGCGTGCATCTGCCGTTGCAGCTCGGGAACCCCAGCCGCGTCCTTCGCAACCTGCGCGGCGAGTTTCTCAACCTTGGCGACCGCGGAGGTGAACGCATCCGCGCTCGCGTTTCGCGACGAAAAAGCAACCTCCAGCGCCTTGACCTTCTCCTGCAAATGACTCATCGCCGCCGCGGCGACGCCGCCGCCAGTCGCGCCGGACGCCGCCGCGGCGAGGGCGTTTTCAAGCGCCGCGACGCGCGTGGCGAGCAACCCGCCGGTCGCGTCTCCCGAAAACGCAGAAGGCGCGGTGTTGCTCAGCGTTCGCTCCAGCTCCTTCATCTTCGTGTCCATTTCCTTGCGTACGTTTTCCTGAGCCTTCAAACCTTCCCGCGCGCTCTGCGCTTCCTTCAACGCGTTGCGCGTGCTCTGGTATGCCGCCTCCAGTTGCTGCCGTTTCTTCTGCTCCACACGGGCGTACTCGTTAGCCTGCTCCACCTGCGCCAGAAGCTCCCTCTCGCGTTGCGCGCGCGCGGTGAACTCGGACTGTTCGCGCGTGTCGAACGCGCCGGCCGGCGCGCCCGCGATGGCCTTCAAGCCGTCGCCGATCGCGCCGAGGAAACCCGGGGACTTGAGCTTCTCGGCTTCGCGCTTGCGGCGCGCGGACGGAGGCTCGGGCTTGGCGATGGTCGCGGTCCCCGCGGACTGTGCCGCCATCGGCCCGGTGAACCCCCCGCCACCGCCGGCGAGGTTGGGCATCCCCGCGGTGGCGCCCAAACCTCGGATTGAGTCCGAGGCGCCGTACTCGGGAACGGCGGCGGGCCCGGCTCTGGCGCGCGAGTCACCGCCGAACGCGCCGCCGCCGCCGCCCCAGTCACCAAACGGAGGCACGGACGCGGGGGTTCGCGAAGCCGGTTCAGGGGCGCCGTTGCTTGACCTGAACCCTTGCGCCATGGGAGGGGCAGGCTCAGAGGCTCCCAAATGGCCGGGGCGCCGAGTTTCCCGCGCGGAGTTTTGCCCGGCGTCCCGGTGCTGACCGTCGGACCGCATCACGTCAAGGTCCTCGCCCCACCCGCCGTACCCGCGCGCCACGTGCGACGCCGGGTGCTGCGCGTTCCGAGAGCCGTACCCGCGGTGCCCGGCGCCCGCGGGCGGCGGCGTTGACGGCGGCGGCGGCGGCGACGCGACTCGGTCCGGGTCGTACGCTGGGCCTCCTTTGGCGAACGCGGGGTGGTACCCCCGGGCGTGCGGTGGCACTGCGTGTTCCGCCACCGTGTCCTGTTTCCGGCGATCCCCAGGACGCACCGGCCCGCGCGCACTGAACTCGCCATCCCGAGGCGCCGGGTACCCTCCGAAGAGTTTGATGTCGTCCTCCACGCGGTCACGCTCGTCAAGGGGTTGTTGCCCTCCCGCGAACCAGTCACCGCCGCCGGTTGCGTGCGTAACAGGCGCCCGCTTCGGCGGCGTTTCGTGGAAGTACCCTTGCTGGTCGTACCAGCCGCCGCCGCCGTTTTGGGGTGTGTTGCTGGACAATGACCCCGTAAGCCCGCGCACGGCGGCGACGATGTTGTTCATCGCGGAACCAACCGCGCCTCCGCGGGCGTTCGTGGGTTGCCGTTCGCCGCCCACGCCCCGCGGCGGTTGCCGCGTCTGGTGTTGCCTTCGCTTCGCGTTCGCCTTGCTCAGCACCGCCGCGGTGAGCAACCCGGCGCTGGCGCACATGGCGATGCCTGCGACGTCTCCGGCCAAACCTGATGCGAAACCCATGGAGGTGGAGGAGACGCGGTTCGCGGGGGGCGAAATTTGCCGCGCCGCGACGGCGGGGACCGCTTTCTGGTAAACGTTCGCGGTGGTTCGGTTGTAGTCGGGAGGCAGCAGCGCCTGCGCGGACGCGGGCGGGGCGGTTTGCACGCGCGCGTTTGTGTCAAACACGGACCTCTCAAGACCGCCCCAAATGCCGGTCATGGGCAGGCCGTACTGCTGCTGCAGCTTCTCCACGGCACCGCGCGTGGCGGTGGTGAACACGCTGTGTGTGGGGATCGCAGAGCGGGGATGCGTCAGTCCAACGTTTACGTTTGAGAAAGAAGATGAAAACAGCAACGGGCGGCTTGAAGCGAGCCGCTTGTTCTTGAAGAAGGATCCGCGGAACGCGCGAGACGCGGCGCGGGGAAGACGGCACGCGCGTGCGCCACGCGCCAGGTTTTATGGGAAAAATCGAAGAAAAGGGCGCGTACCCGGTGGCGTGTTGGCGTCCGAGGAAACCTTCCGCGACGAGATCTTTCTGCATCGCGAGCACGTCCAGGCCCGTCGCGCCTTCGTACAAGTCGCGCGTGTTGCCCAGGTTCCCGCCGGTGGGGGAGTACTGCGACGAGCGAGGGTTGCGGGATGATGACCACGTGTTGGGCGTGTTGTTGGGGCCTGAAGCGGCGGCGCGCGTCGGCCGGGAGACCCGGCGCGAGACCACCGCTCTTCGCTGCAACGGTGCGATGCCGCCGGACCGCAACGACGCACTCGGCTCGTTGCGCATCATCGCGCTCCTGGAGCCGGTGAAAACGGGCGCGGCGGTAAACGACGCCATCCTGAAAGTGTCGAGTCCTTCGCGACTCGGTCAGTCGTACGCGACGCGGTTCTGTACAGAGCGTCGAGCAAGCCTGCCGCTTCTGCGCGCAGGGCTTCTGCACATCTGTTGCGCGATGCGTTCAAATAACAACGGCTTGGAAAAGCGCAAACAGGACGATTTTTCCGAAGCGGTTTTTGAACGACTCCGAACGGTAACTCAAGAACACGACGGGTTAAACGACTCGCGTCCGCCGTGGCGAATCAAAAGGCGTTGAGGGCGTCCACCTGTCGCTCCGCTCTGCGCTTTTTTTGACGTTTAGAGATCGCGCGACCCGGCTGCTGCTGCTGGCTTTTGTCGGCAGTCGACATCAAGCTCGCCGCGTAGAGTCGGCGCGACGCGATCCATCGCGCACTTGTTTCATCGCACGCGCCGGTTCGCCGGTCCGCCCTAAACTCGTTCCCTCAATGGCCGACAACGCCTCGAAGCTGCAGGCTATGCATGATGCGGTGACGGACGCGGGGAACGACGTTCGCGCGCTCAAGGTACGGGCTCTTGCCACCGCCGTGAGGGTCGATCTTTCTCTTCGCCCCGATCGCGCAAATGCACGGAACCTCGCGTGTGCGTTCGTCGTGCTGACCTTTCCTCTCCTATGTCTCCCTCTCCGTTTCCCAGGCCGAGAAAGCCGAGAAAACCGCCGTGGACGGCGCGATTGCTAAGCTGAAGCAGCTGAAAATCGACCTGGACGTCGAAGTAAAGGCCGCGATGGCGGCGGGCGATGAGGCGCTGCAGGCGAAGGAAAACTTCCGCACCAAGATGGCAGGCGCGCTGGAGCAGCGCCTTTTCTACATGCCTTCGTTCAAAATCTACGGAGGCGTCGCGGGGTTTTACGACTACGGCCCACCCGGGTGTGCCGTGAAATCAAACCTGCAGGCCTACTGGAGGCAGCACTTCGTGTTGAACGAGCAGATGCTGGAAGTGGAGTGTCCCGCGGTGACGCCCGAGGTGGTGTTAGCGGCGTCCGGGCACGTCGAGCGCTTCACCGATTTGATGGTCAACGACGTGGTAACGAAAGAATGCTACCGCGCCGATCACTTGGTGGAGGAAAATTTGGCGGCGATCCTAGCAGACCCGATGCTGAGCCCCGAAAAAAGACTGCACCTGGAGGACATGCGCGCGCGCCTTGAGGAATTCACACCGGAACAGATGGGCGCCGCCATCGTCGAGCTCGGCTTGAAAGCGCCGGAGACCAAAAACGACCTATCCCCGCCATACCCGTTCAACCTGATGTTCCCCACGCAAATCGGCCCCAGCGGCGCCGCGAAAGGATTTCTGCGCCCGGAAACCGCGCAAGGCATCTTCGTCAACTTCCGTGACTTGCTTTACTACAACGGGGGCAAGCTTCCGTTCGCGGCGGCGCAGATCGGGCAGAGCTTTCGCAACGAGATCTCCCCGAAACAGGGGTTGCTCCGAGTGCGCGAGTTCACGCAAGCGGAGATCGAGCACTTCGTGCACCCCGAGCACAAAGAGCACCCGCGGTTTTCAGAGGTGGCTGACGTTGTGCTGAGTCTGTTTTCCCGAGACGCGCAGCTCGCCACGGTGAAGAAGCCGTTCCCCATGACGTGCGGCGACGCCGTCGCGAAGGGGATCATCGCCAACGAAACCCTCGCGTACTTCGTAGCGCGCACGCAGTTGTTCCTCCTGAAGGTTGGCATAAACCCCGAAAAGCTGCGGTTCCGACAGCACCTGCAGCACGAAATGGCGCACTACGCGGAGGACTGCTGGGACGCGGAAATCGAGTGCACGTACGGGTGGGTGGAGTGCGTGGGCCTCGCCGACCGGAGCGCGTTTGACTTGAAAGCGCACAGCGCGAAGAGCGGCGTGGAGCTCGTGGCGCACGAGCGGTTCCCCGAACCGCGGATGGAGGAGGTTTTGGTGGTGGAACCCAACAAGAAAGATTTCGGCAAGGCGTTCAAGAAAGACGCCAAGGCTGTGGTTGACGCGCTCGAGGCGCTTTGTGTGGAGGACGCGCTTGCGCTGGACGGT